>Ga0247841_10000092_pt1:80000-223169 | contig 223169 bp, 174 predicted proteins | sample LaCruzMarch2015__2_FD_192410 | JGI IMG/M metagenome (GOLD analysis project Ga0247841, IMG submission 192410) | Freshwater microbial communities from meromictic Lake La Cruz, Castile-La Mancha, Spain - LaCruzMarch2015_18m | ecosystem: Environmental > Aquatic > Freshwater > Lake... | reverse complement strand
CTTTACAAACATCGGGTCTGCATATACCGTATTCGGTCCTGCTGTCACACTTCCATAGAAGTCAACTGCATTCTTGTATAACAGATTATAATCATACGTCGAAGGAGAAGCATATACCCTGATTCCGCGATAACTGTTATAAATAATATTGTTTAAAACTCTTGTACGGCTTCCCATGTGAATATTTACATTTGGAAAAACTGAATATATATTGGGACTCTGTCCCGAATTTCCGAATACATTATTTGCAAGATATGCTGAGTCACGGGGGGCACTGTCATCATAAGCTGAGGTGGACTTAAACCCGCTAACAAGATTGTTTGTTATTACTGCGCTTTGCACCTGATCTATATAAATCCCAAACCAGGCATCATGTTCGAGAGCAAGTATTACATTATTATGAATAAAAAATCTACGACCATTGGATAATGACATACCTCCTCCCGGGTATGCTGGAACAAGGAAGAGGTTATTTATGATATATACGCTGTCGTAACTTCCTGAACCGGATGATGATATCCCGCACATTACATTCTTCATAATGTTATTGCTTACAAACGCTTTTGACCTGATACCAAATCCGTTAAATGCTCCTGTAATTAAACAGTTTTTAACCGATGTTTCATAACTTTGAATTATTACAACACCGCTTGGAGCAAAGCTTCCCCATCCCTTTATTTCAAAATTTTCAACCGTAGCTTTAGCATAAATATTAAGAGTTGTGTTTAGTAATCCTGTTCCGTCAATTATAGTACTATCCATACTGGTGCCAAGAAGATAGATTGGGGTGTTAATGTCAATTCTTTCTTTATACACCCCATTCGCAACAATAACAGTATCCCCGTCAACGCAGATATTGATACATTTCTGAATGGAGTCGCTTGCCGTTTCCCAAGTAATGTATGGTGGTGTACTGCTCCCCGTTTTGCTTACGTACCTTATCGTCCCAAAAGCTCCCTGCGCAAGCAGTATAATCAGGAATATTATTCTTAACTTATTCATTTTCTTTGCCTTATGTTACTTATTGTTTTGTAATCAATTATTTATTCTTCTCCGGTTCTCTTAGAACACTTCTTCGCGGAGGAGGTTTTAGAATCATTACAATCTGTTTGTCAAGATATTTCATTGTGCGTTTTACAATATTAAGTCTTTTTTGCAATATCAATTTACAAAATTAATTAATACAAGTCTATCAGCCCCAGGCTGATTTTTAAAAATAAATGTGGCGTTTTTAGCGTTTATTCGACACTTGGCTTTTCCTCAATTCACAAAATGGTTTTATTCCTCCTTTAGTATAAACCTTCTTACTGTCAGTATAAAGTCGTCCTAAGGTGCCTGTGAATGCGTACTTAAGCCTTCCGTATCGAACACTTAAAACGGTCAAACTGAGAGAATGGGGCGAAAGAGGGACAGAGACGTACCGAAAGCGGACCGGAAGCGACTGTTTTTTCAGATAAAAAGTCCCGAATTAGGAATATTACTTTTTATTTTGTCTTGAGAAATCTTAACAATGCTGTTTATGTTTGCACATCCCACGTTTTCCCGGACTTTTGCTAAAATCGTTTTTGTTTTCTAATTTGCAGTTTGATTATTTTATCTTTAACAGAAAACTTATTATTTCAAAATGAATATCGCGGTATTATTGTCCGGCGGAGTCGACAGCTCGGTTGCCCTAAGGCTCCTGAAGGATGACGGGTATGACGTGACGGCTTTTTACCTGAAGATCTGGCTTCAGGATGAGTTCTCTTTCCTTGGCAACTGCCCCTGGGAGGATGACCTGAAATTTGCCCGCGGAGTCTGCCTTCAGGCTGATGTCCCCCTAAGAGTGATCAATATGCAGAATGAATACTGGGACAGCGTTGTCTCTTATACAATTTCCGAAATCAAAACTGGCAGGACACCCAACCCCGATATCTTCTGCAACCGACTCATAAAATTTGGACAGTTCTTTGATAAAATAGACCCTTCCTTTGAAAAAGTGGCTTCTGGTCATTATGCTAACATTGAATTCACCGACGGTATTTATTACCTTAAGAAGTCCCCGGACCCCATCAAGGACCAGACATATTTCCTTGCATACCTGACGCAGAAACAGCTCTCACGGGCTATCTTCCCGATCGGCTCGCACAGAAAAAAGGAGATAAGAAGAATAGCCGAAAAATTTAACCTGATAAACATGAACAGGAAAGACAGCCAGGGAATCTGCTTCCTCGGACAGATTAAGTTCAACGACTTTATTAAGCACCATCTCGGCGAAATCCCCGGAGATATAATCGAAGTTGAATCGGGGAAAAAACTCGGGACACATAAAGGCTATTACTTCCATACTATAGGCCAGCGCTCCGGGCTTGGCCTCCATGGAGGACCCTGGTACGTGGTCCGGAAGGATACTGAAAATAATATCGTTTTTATCTCAAAGGAACAGGAAGTAATAAACAAAGAGAAGGATCATTTCAACGTAACATCGTTCAACTGGATTACTGGAAGCAAGCCTGAAAAACAAAACCTTGACGTCAAAATCCGCCACGGTGCAAATATTTATAAGTGCCGCCTGATCTTTAACGGGGAGGAGAACGCGTGTGTGGAACTCGAAAAACCGGACAGAGGAATTGCCCCGGGGCAATTTGCGGTTTTCTATGACGGCGACTATTGCCTTGGCGCGGGAGTTATTTGCTGATTATTAAATAAAAATGATTATGAAGGAAAAAGCCGTTTTAATCTTGAAGTATATTATTGGAATTCTCTTCCTTGTCTCGGGGTTCTCTAAACTCTTCCCGATAGAACCGTTTGAACTGATAATTGTCAATCAGAAAATAATCGGTTGGGAACTCGTCCCTTATTTCAGCCGCCTGATTATAGGCTTTGAACTCTTCCTTGGGTTTTCCCTGCTGCAAAGGTCTTACGTAAAAAAAATATTCCTCCCCGCTTCATTTATTCTTTTGCTGATTTTTAATATCCAGCTTATTTACTCCATCCTCTATAACACCGCGGGAGACAACTGCGGCTGTTTCGGCGAAGTTATCAAAATGACCCCGTTGGAAGCTCTGATAAAGAACATAGCTTTAATGGTTGTTATCTGGTGGGTTCATAAAAATTCCACACGGGATAACTTCAATGTAAAAATCATAATAGCTTATCTGATTTTCAGTTACCTCCTCGTTCTTTACATCTCACCTGTAAAAACATACGTAGTGAGCACTCCGCAAGAAACTCCAAATACCGGGACTGCAAATCCCACGGCCCTTGATACAACTGATTTTATTATCCCCGATGAAGTTAAAGATACATCCCTCAGCAAACCTCTGATTGATAAACCGAAAGAGAAACCCCAAACCGATACCATCATAACCAAGTCAGTCTTTTCAAAGTATACTCTTTTCAGCGACGGGAAAAAAGTAAATCTTGACAAGGGTATAAAACTTGTCGCCCTCTTTAGCCTTGACTGCGATCATTGCATGAAAACTGCCAAACAATTTGGAGAACTTGCAAAAAAAACAAAGATTCCTCCCGTTTATATTCTCTTCTTCGGGGATGAAAGTCTGGTGAAAGGTTTCTTTGATTTTGCCGGAACAACCTTTCCTTATCTGATAATTCCACCGCAGGAGTTTTTCCCGTTCATGACCATGGCCCCTCCAAGAGTCTGCTATATGCAAAACGGGAAAATAACAGGTGACTGGAATTCTTCAATGGACATCGTAAAAGAACTTCAGAAACTGTTAAACCGGGATTAATTGGGAAAACTGAAAGGATAACCTTGATTTGTGTCGGGGCGGGGAGATTTGAACTCCCGACCTCTTGGTCCCGAACCAAGCGCGCTAACCGGGCTGCGCTACGCCCCGAAAAATCAGAATTTGAACTTCAAATATACTCTTTCTATCCTTTTTTTCATAAATATTTTTATAATAACTTGCTTCCGTTTAACCTTATTATTGACCACTCGTAAAATTTAATCCTTCTCATTTTACCGTAATTTATATTTTACTTATATGTTTTTTTTAATTTGGTATAACTGATGAGATTTTTTTGCATACTTACTTTACTTGCCGCTTTTTGCCTGCAGGCTCAACAGGACAGTGTGAAGAAAATTGAACTTCACAAATTTGACGGAAGCATCCGGATTGACGGAATCATAGACGAAGCCTGGGCTTCTGCTGATTCCATCGACAGTTTTGTTCAATTCTCCCCTTTCTACGGAAAACCACCTTCACAAAGAACCCTTTTGAAATTACTCACTAATGAAACCTCAATTTTCGGATTAATAATTGCTTTTGCTCCAAGAGATCAGATATCAGTAATTCCAAGCAAGTTCGACGATTTCAACGGCGATGCTGTTTCCCTTATGTTCGATACTTTCAACGATAAAAAAACCGCATATAAATTTGTTGTTTCATCATCAGGAGCAAGAATGGATGCCCGCCTTCTTGACGATGGCAGAAACCGTGATTATTCCTGGGACGGTATCTGGTTCGGAGATGCCAAGGTTTATGACTGGGGTTATGTCGTGGAAATCGAGATTCCCTATAAGTCAATTCAGTATGACGAAAAAGCAACTTACTGGGGACTTGATGTTGACAGATGGCTTCCCTATTCGGTAGAAGATATTTTCCTGTGCAATTATGCTGAAGGTGAAGGACAACGCATTTCCCGGTTCGGGAAAGTGCTCTTCACAAACTTTACCCCAAGTTTGAAAGGCCTAAGCCTTGAGCTCTATCCCGTTGGGCTTACAAAAGCAACATACCTCTACGACGGCAAATACAAATTTGAGGTAAGCGGAGGCTTTGATCTCTTCTATAATCCCTCACCCAAACTTACCATTATGCAGACTCTCTATCCGGACTATGCTCAGATAGAAGCAGATCCATATAATTTCAACATTTCAAGATACGAGTCATATTTCAGTGAGCGCCGCCCTTTCTTCTCAGAGGGAAACGAGATTTTCAATCCCTCCGGAAAGGAATATAACTCCGGGTTCTATTCGCCCCTTGAACTCCTCTACACAAGGCGCATCGGAAAGAAACTTGCCGACGGTTCTGAAGTCCCCCTCATAACAGGTTCAAAGGCATTCGGAAGGCTTGATTCATGGGAATACGGCGCTTTCTTTGCCCTCACTGGGGAAAAAGATTATATGATTGATGATTCAGTCGCCACTGAACAGCAGGCTTACTTCTCCTCTTTCCGCCTCAAGAAAACCATTTTCAGCAACTCAACTGTGGGACTCCTTTACGCCGGTAAAATAACCAACAATAAATTTCAGGGTGTTGTTGATATTGACGGTGCTTTCCGCGAGGAGAACTGGCAGCTTGCTTATCAGTTTGCACGCTCCTTCGACGACAATGAAGGCGATTATGCCTCTTCCATCGGTTTCAAGCATAGGGCTTCGGAATGGGGTACTCTTGTACGCGCAAGATATATCGGAGAGAATTTTAACGTGTCTCAGATCGGTTACGTCCCATGGAAAGGAAATACAGACTTTGTCATTCTGAGCGGGCCCAACCCCTATTATAAGACTGGAGAACTGCAGAGCCTTTTCTTCTTTCCCGGTATCGGTCTGAATTACAACAAGGAAGATGAATTTCTTGATTACTCGGTTATCCTCGGCTTGAATTTGAGCTTCCGCAAAAGCTGGGGAATGGAACTTACTTTTGTGGGAGGAAAATCAAGGGACCGCAATGTGAAATACGAATCATTTGAATTTGATTTAAGCGGCTGGTTTTTCACTTCTCCAAATTATCATGCGAACGTCTGGATGGGATACGCAAAAACTTATAATTTCGCACGCGAGTATCTCTCATTCTTCTCATGGGCAGGCTTCAGTGTCGATTACAACCTTTTTAGCACTCTATACATCGGCACAACATACGACACCTATATCGAAGGAGACCCGGATTATAAAGTAGCCGACATTGTCCTGAACGCCCGCCCCTATCTTTCTCTTACTCCCGTTAACCATCTGAACTTCAGGCTCTATGTCGATAATTTGTATGTTCAATCGACAGACAAACTTGAGAGCATGATAGTAGGTTTCCTCTTCTCGTATAATTTCTCCCCTAAGAGCTGGATATATTTTGCCGTAAATGAAATTCACAGCAGGCAGGATGAATATGACCGGTTCGGGAAATTTGTGCAAAGGAAATTTATACTCGATGAAAGAGTAATGGTGCTGAAACTAAAATACTTATACTACCTCTAAAACAAAAACGCAGTCCTAAGACTGCGTTTTTTGTGGAGCTAAGCGGGATCGAACCGCTGACCTCTTGAATGCCATTCAAGCGCTCTCCCAGCTGAGCTATAGCCCCATTTATCAAACTTTTTTCTATAACTAACCGCTGATCATCCCGATCCAATCGGGACGCTCTCCCAGCTGAGCTATAGCCCCATTTCTAAAAAAAACTTTGCGGTCTCTGCGGGTGTTTCCGACGAAGTCGGACTTTGCGGTCTCTGCGTGAAACCGTTCCATCTGCCTATGAGCCTCATCTGAAAAAAATATTTTTGCTGACTATTTCACCCGGCTGCGTTATAGCCCCAAATGATTAAATTTTTCAGTGCAAATATACCTAATTCACCCCTATAATTCAAAATTCACGCACTCGGTTATCACGTCTTCCGGTGGAATATCTTTCCTCTCCTGAGTTGCGCGGACCTTGAATTCAACCAGATTGGTCTTCAGTTTCCTCTCACCAATAATAACCTGCAGTGGCATTCCGAGCAGGTCTGCATCGTTGAATTTAACTCCGGCTGAAACTTCGCTCCTGTCATCAAACAATACTTCCACTCCGGCCATCTTAAGATCTTCATAAATTTTATTTGCCGTTCCGGAAATAAGTTCGCTCTTCATATTAAGGGCAATGAGATGTACTTTATAAGGCGCAAGTTTGCTGCTCCAGATTATCCCTTTTTCATCGTGATGCTGCTCAATGTAGCATGCAATAACTCTCTCAACGCCTATTCCGTAACTTCCCATAATTATCGGGTGCTCTTCTCCTTTTTCATCCTGGAACAATGCACCCATTGCCTGAGAGTATTTTGTCCCTAACTTGAAAATATGTCCAAGCTCAATTGAGGTAAAGACTTCAAGTTTCTTTTCGCATCTCGGGCAGCCTTCGCCGCTCTGAGCCGTGCGGAGGTCAAAATACTCAACATCCTTCACGTCTCTTGTGAAATCAATTCCGCCAATGTGATAATCATTCTTGTTTGCGCCGCTGAACATATTGTTAAGATCTTTCAAACGGAGGTCTGCTATTATTCTTCCCTTATATCCGACAGGTCCTATAGATCCCGCATCCGCCCCTGTGATCTCTTTCAGTTCATCAGGATGTGCCGGTCTTACCGTGCCGAGTACTTTCTCAAGCTTGGTTTCGTTTACTTCATCGTTCCCAACCATAAGAATAAGTACAGCCTGGTCGTTGCTTATATATACTCTCGATTTTGCACATTTGGTCTCATCAATCTTGAGAAACGCGCAGAGCTCATCAATTGATTTTACGTTCGGCGTGGATATCTCATAAACTTCTTTTGATCCGGCTTCTCTTGCAAGCGGATTAACTTTGGATGCAGCCACTTCAACGTTTGCAGCATAACCACAGGACTCGCAGTAAGCAACTGTATCCTCCCCCGCGGCAGATTTGACCATGAATTCTTCCGACCCGCTTCCCCCCATCGCACCGCTCGACGCACCGACTACAAAATATTTTATTCCGCAGCGATCAAATATTTTTCTGTATGCACCGTCGTGCAGGTTGTATGACTTGTCAAGATTCTCATTGCTTGAGTCAAAGGAATATGCGTCCTTCATAAGAAACTGCCTGCCGCGGATAACCCCGCTTCTTGGGCGTGCTTCATTCCTGAATTTTGTCTGTATCTGGTACCATATCTGCGGAAGTTCCTTGTAAGAAGTAAGAACCCGGCGGGCGTGATAAGTCATAATCTCTTCGTGTGTGGGGGCAAGGACATACTCCCTGTTCTTCACATGGAAAAGAATATCGCCAAATGCTTCAACGCGTCCCGTCTCTTCCCAAATCTCTTTTGGATTAAGTGCCGGCAGATGAAATTCCTGGCCGCCGATTGCATCCATCTCCTCACGGATAATTTCACTTACTTTTTTCACAACCTTGTATCCTAGTGGAAGGAATGAATAAATTCCCGCCCCTATAGGACGTACTAATCCTGCTCGAAGCATAAGAATGTGGCTTGGTGTAATCGCATCATTTGGGACTTCTTTCAAAGTCGGAATAAAAGCTTTAGTAAATTTCATAGTCTTCGTAATGTTAAAGAATTAATCTGTAAAAATACGGAATTTTTGGTAAACAGCCTTGGCTACAGTTTGAATATAACAACCGTTCCGTCCATGTTGGAGACACCAAACGTATCGGTGTTTATTTTCTTTACCGAATTCACTCTTGATGTCCCTAAGTAAAGAAGCGGCTTCGCATTTCCTGCCGCATCTATCAGATATACAAATCCGTTTTTTGTTCCAAACAAAATATTTCCGTTGGACTCGATCGGCTCCGAAGGCATTGTGTCAATCCCGAAACCGAGGTCGTATGTTCTGTTCTTTTTTCCGTCGGTGGTAACTGTAAAAAATTTGTTTGACATGCTTTTAACAAGCAACTGTTTTTTGTCGGAAGTAATCCCGATGGATTCCCACGCATCAAAATCGTTCTTGCGCCAGACTGTCTTTCCGAGAAGGAGGTCAACAGCCGATACAAATTTATCTGGCGTTGCTACATAGACATTCTTGCCGTCTGTCACCGGGTGGCACGCTGCTGGCGAATAGTAGAAATTTTTGTTCTCTGTCCATCTCCAGTTCAGCAGTCCCGTTTTTGAATCAACGGAGTAAAGATAATTGTCCCAGCTTCCGTATACTATCCTGTCGTTAATAAACAGCGGTTTTGTCTCAATCATCATCTTCGCATCGTTGTTTGTCCATATCGGATTCAGCGAATATATTTCGTAGCTGTAGAGTTTCCCTGTTGATGTGCCGGCAATTACTGCAAAGCTCTTCTGCTGATTGAACTCAAAAGGGGTGGTTATCAACTGTGATGTTATCGGTTCTCCAAGCCCCAGCACCTGCTCAACTTTCCCGTCTTCAGTCCTGAGTGTGAACAAATCACCTTCAACTGTCCCGACACAGAGCAGTCCCCCCGCTGCAACAGGCGAACTCACTATTGTATTGTGTGTGTTGTACTTCCAGTTCGCCTCTCCGGTTGCTTTCCAGCTGTATATCATTCCGTCGTAAGTTGCCGCGTAAAGGTTATTATCAGCCGCATGGAGAGCGGCTGAAATGGTTGTCTTCAGGTCAAATCTTGAAACTATGTTCACTCCGTAATTCTTAAACTGAAGCGAATCGATTTCGGGAATACTTATTTCTGTTGTTTTCGGGATTACTCCCCACGGTTTTTGTATTCCCGTGTTATTAGCTTCACATAGAAAGATTGAGTCGTTTTTTGTTTCAACAATAGTATAGCCCCATAATTTTTCTTTTCCCCCAAGTGAGGAACGCCCCATAGCTCCCGGAAAACCGTTGAGGTCATAAAGTTTATTTCCGTGACCGTGACCTATAAAAACTGCTCTTACATTCCTCTTCCGTAAAATATTCGAAACCTTAAACCAGTTATCGGTTTCGCTCTCCAGCGGATGATGAATATAAAAATAAATCTCTTTCCCTTCAGGTATTAATGTTATAACGGAATCGAGCCAGACCAGGTCTTCCGATGTCACATGCCCTCCGCCGCCTCGCCAGATTATTCCGCTGTTGATGCCTAAAAAAACAATCCCGTTCCTCTCAAAGAAAAACTTGTCTCCGTTGAATGCCTGCTTGAATTTCAATCCCCCCGACTCGCTCCACTTCGTGTCATGGTTTCCGGGTATTATATAGAACGGGACTTTAAGTTTTGCGAAAATTTCAAATGCTTCTTCAATTTCGCTGTCTCTCCCTTTCTCGGCAACGTCCCCGGAAATTATCACAAGTTCGATTCCCTTATTGTTATTTATGTCATTGATACAGTTCAGTAGATCCTCGCTTGCCTTAGGAGAACCGATGTGCGTATCCGTCAGCCAGGCATACTTAAAAGACTGGGGATATACATATATACTCAAAAGTATAAAAAGCAGGATAAATTTAGTTTTCATGGTTTTCTCTGAATTTAGATAATAATCAAAATAATCCGGATGATTTCCGTCTGACAAATAACGAAACCGTTAAAAGCCTATTTGCAAATTTACAGAAAAAATTCAGAATCTGAATTATCAGGAGGGGGACTTGAGTATTTCCAAAGTTCCGGCTGATGCTTTTTTATTTGATAAGCATTAACTTTCCGTCCCACAAAAGGCATCTAATACGGTACAAATACGGTACAAATGCGGTACTAATACGGTCTAAATACGGTCAAAGCCTTATCCCCAATTCCTTACAAAAACTCCCTGACTTTCTTTTATCCTTTGCGTGAACCAAAAACAATCGCCTCTGAATACAGCCATGAAAGAATTCCCATATCGAGTAAATCCGCCCTCCGTTGCTTCTTAAGTTTTAATATAACCAAGATTTTTTGCTGCGACCAGGAACCTTCAACCCGTCCCCACCATTCCACCATTCCACTATTCCATTCTTCCCCATTTTGCCATTAATAACAAATTCCCTATTTTTACACTGTAAATATTCTTTTTTAAGTAAACTTACCTGAGATGAAGGAATTATCTGACATCGAGGGATGGAAAAATGAAGAAAAATAGTTCCCCGGTTTCTTTCTTGCTATCGGAACACAGACTCTCAAACCGCCTGTATTTCCCCCCGAATATTTTTCACTTATTTGCCTCCATTCTCTCCGTTCCGGTAAATCTTTCTGTCGATGCTAAAATGGAGTAAAGATGGAAACCAAATTTCACACTCTTACAATCACCGTCTATGACCGCGACCTTGTCTTTCAGCAGGTCAACACTATATTGAATAAATATGCAACCCGGATTCAGCTCCGCACGGGTTATCCCATGCACGATAAGAATGTCGCGATTATTTTTCTTATTGTTGAAATGACTAACGACGAACTCGGTGCTCTCAGCGGAAAATTAGGCCAGCTTAAAAATGTTAAAGTAAATTCCACTACATTGAAGATTTAAGGTTTAGAATGAAACGATATTCTCTCTTTTTTGCAATTTTTATTTCCCTTTCCGGCCCTTTGTTTCCCCAATTTGGAAAAGTTTCCGGAAACATAAAAGATAATTCAACTGATGAACCATTGCCAAATGTCAATATACTTATAACGGATGTCGGAGTCTTCGGAACTTCGAACAATCTTGGCGAATTCCTCCTCGAAAAAGTCCCGTACGGTAAACACATTTTAACTTTCTCGCACATCGGATATCAAACCGAAAAAATTACTGTTGATGTGGAGTCAGGCATTCAAACCGCCCCTTTAGTTTCCCTAACCAGAACATCTGTGACATTCGGCGAAATAACAGTCTCAAGCACAAAATATCAGAAGATCATCCGCGATGTCTCCCTACCTGTTGAAGTTGTCACTCAGGAAAATGTCCTGAAACAAACCGGCACTTCTGTCCCCGAGATAATAGCTAATGAACCGGGATTAAGCACTGTCAAAGACGGTGTCTGGGCTACGGACATTAGCATCCGCGGACTTAGCAGGCAGAATGTCGTGACCCTTGTTGACGGAAGCCGCATTGAAACAGCTTCGAATCTCGCCGCAGCCCTCTCCCTCATTGACTTAAACGATGTGGATAAAATCGAAATTATTAAAGGTGGTGTTTCATCACTCTATGGCACCGGTGCGACTGGCGGTGTAATAAGCATAACCTCAAAACCGGTCGGTTACTCGGATCGGTTAAGCCTTAGCGGCAGCCTGACATCCGGTTTCAATACCGTGAATAAAGGCTCATTCGGTAATTTGAATTTAAACCTTAGCGGTCCGAACTGGTATACTAAATTCTCCGGCTCTATGAGATACGCAAAAAACACTACGACCCCCATAGGCGAACTCCCGAATTCACAGTTTAAGGATAACAGCATATCAACCTCCGCAGGCTTCAGGCCCACGACTGATCATGAACTGAAATTCCAGTATCAGAAATTCTCCGGAAGTGACATCGGACTCCCCGGTGGCAAGTCTTTCCCCAACTCTGCCACGGCTAAATATTCCGGCATATCTCGCGAACTTTTTAACGGTGAATACGAAATCTCCCACTTTTCAAACAGCTTAAACAAGACTCTCATTAAATATTTTGCCCAGAAAATCTCCCGCAGCGTTGAACTTAAACCAAACACATCAACAACTTCTACACCCTCTGCAAATCACTTTACTGCAGGTGGACTTATTCAGACAAACTGGAGTTTATCGGACTTAAACCATCTCATCGCCGGTATTGACATCTGGCAAAGAACATATTCCGGTATTCGCGAAACAAAAGTAATCACCGGGAATTCCACGAAAATTACAGGCGATCTCCCGGTTCCAAATTCCTCTTACGGAAGTATGGGTTTCTTTGCCCAGGACGAGCACAGGCTTTTTAATGACAGGCTTAACGTCTCTCTCGGCGGCAGGATTGATCAGATCCATATCGAAAATGACGCTGCAAAAAACCCTTCTTATATAATTACAAACGGGGTTCTAAATTCGAATCCCCCCGCCAATCCACAGTCCTCTTTTCCGGCAGGCAAATCTGACGAAATATCATGGAGCACAAACCTCTCATTGCTTTATAATATCAGCCACGAAAGTGATATGACTCTTAATTTTGCCCGTTCATTCAGGGCTCCGGTTCTTGAAGAGAGGTTTCAGTACATAAATCTTGGCGGGGATATCTTCCTCGGGAATCCCGGCCTTAAATCGGAAAACGGATACCTCTTTGATCTTGGCTACAGGCTCTGGAATCAAAATATCTCGGTTCGCGCCAATCTGTTCCTGAATCTTTTTAACGATCTGGTCGTCGATGCTCCTGTTGTTATCGACAGTCTCTACCGCAAAGAAAACATTGGCAAAGCACAAATTTACGGTTTTGATATACAGGCTGAATACAATTTTTTTGATGATATGGTTTTATTCACAACAGCATCATACGTCCGCGGAGAGGATAAAACCGGCAACACAAATCTCCCTTTGATCGCTCCCTTAAACGGTAGGATCGGATTGCGTTATAAAAACCTCAGCTTCGGATATATTGACGTCGATGCACACTTTTTTACAAAACAGGATAAGATTGCAAAGGGAGAAAAGGAAACTCCTGGATATGCAACATTAAACTTGTACTTAAGTAGCGTCCCTGTATATTTGCAATATATGAATCTAAGAGTTTTTGCCGGAATAGAAAACATTCTGAATAAAGAATATCGGAATCACCTTTCCACAAACCGTGGGACAATCCTGGTTGAACCCGGCAGGAATATCTTTTTCAAAATCAACTTGATGTTCTGATTTATATGGACTGGTTCACACTGGCTCTTATATCCGCCTTACTCTCGGCAGTAGCATCAATACTCGAGAAAAAAACTCTTTTCACTTATGATGCGCTGGAATTTTCATTTATTCTCAGCGCATTCAATCTTCTTTTCTCAGTCCCTTTTTTCTTTTATATCGACTACTCTTCTGTAACCGCAGTTAGTCTCATTGTTCTTTTCTTCAAATCAATAATGGGAGTCCTCGCCTTTTGGTCTGTTATGCTCGCACTTAAGAACCTTGAGATAAGCGGCGCGCTCCCCCTCATGGTCCTCACCCCCGGGCTGGTCGCTCTCTTTGCATTCATTTTTCTCGGTGAGTCTCTTGCAGGTTTGGAAATTGTAGGAATGTTGCTCCTCCTCTCAGGCACATACATCCTTGAAATGAAAGTCGAGGAGTCTCTGGTACATCCTTTGAAAGTTTTTATAAATTCTAAGAGTCATCATTTCATTATTTTTGCCCTGCTCCTTTTCACTGTTACGTCGCTTCTCGATAAAGCCCTCTTAAGCAGGTTCAAAATGACTCCCTACACATTCATGGCATTCCAGCAGCTATTCTTCGCGGTCATATTCCTGGTCATCTATTCAATCAAAACAAAATCTCTGAAACTCGACAAACCCAAATTTGTTTTGAATTGGCACATAATCGCGTTCATTGGAATTATTACAATCGGATACCGGTACACTCAGATCGAAGCTGTCAAAATTGCCCCTGTGGCTCTTGTCCTCTCTGTGAAAAGAATTTCAGTATTCATTGCTGCAATCGGTGGCGGAAGGATCTTCAGGGAACAGAGCCTTTTGAGGAAAACCATAGCCACCATAATACTTATTGCAGGCGCAATAATGATTCTGGAAGAATAAGGATTGATATTTTTGTCTTTATTATGAGACGGAAATCATCTATTTTTCAGTTTAATATTTATTTTATTAGGAAGAGGTGAAAATGTTATTTTTAATATCTCTGATTGCCGCAATAGTTGCACTGTTAATTTATATAAACTTAAAGAAGCGGGGAAACAGGACTGAGTCCCCTTTTGCTCTCATCGGATTTGTTGTTACCGCTCTGATTGCTGTCATGCAGTGTTTCACCGTTATACCCGCGGGGCATGTGGGCGTTGTTGACTTTCTTGGTACCGTTAGCACTAACACTCTGAAGTCGGGCGTTAATGTAGTAAACCCAATAGCAAACGTAATCAAGTTCAGTATAAAAACTCAGGAAGTTAAAGAATCAATGAACGTCCCTTCAAAAGAGGGGTTATCCGTTCAGCTTGAGATCAGTCTCCTTTTCCATCTTAATCCCGAAAATGCTTTTGACATTTACCGCAGCGTCGGTGAAAACTATGCGGAAATTATTCTCGCTCCCCAGTTCCGCTCCGTTGTCCGCGGAGTAACCGCACGTTACGAAGCAAAAGCCCTTTATACATCTGAGCGGGAAGGTCTTGCAAAACAGATTGAGTCTGAACTCGCAAACCTCGTTGCAAAAAGGGGAATCACTCTCGAGTCAGCTCCTTTGCGCCAGATTATACTCCCTGCCGGTCTCACTACTGCTATCGAAGAGAAGTTAAAAGCAGAGCAGGAGAGCCAGAGAATGCAGTTCGTATTACTAAAAGAACAGCAGGAAGCCGACAGGAAAAGAATTGAAGCTAAAGGTATTGCCGATTTCCAGAATATTGTTTCAAAGGACATCAGCGAACAGCTCCTGAAATGGAAGGGAATTGAAGCTACCGAGAAACTGGCTAACTCAAACAATTCTAAAATAGTAGTTATTGGTTCCGGGAAAGAAGGCCTTCCACTTATTCTCGGCGGAAACTAACCAACTCTGAATATTCTTATTCAAAAAGACCTGCTCTTGCGGGTCTTTTCTTTTTTAAATCCCTCAACACACCTTCCAGATGTCTCTGCCCACTTTCCTCCCCCGTTTCGCTCTGCTTAAAATACATTCAATTGAGTTTTTTTCATCCCTCCGTTTCTCCCGTCAACTTCCTTTCATTTCTGAATATTTTTCGTTATTTTGGATTTGAATTATATAAAGGATTTAATATGCTTGGTGCAATTATCGGTGACATCGTTGGTTCGCGTTTTGAATTTGCCAATCATAGAAGTGAGGAGTTTGAGTTCTTTTCAGATAAATGCTGTTTTACGGATGACTCTGTCCTTACCTTCGCAACTTTCGATGCGATTAACCATAATATTCCATTCGCTGAGGCTTATAAAAACTGGTTTAAACTTTATCCAAATAAAGGTTACGGCGGAAGATTCAGAACATGGGCAATGAGTAATGACATGCAACCTTATAATTCCTGGGGAAACGGAAGTGCCATGAGAGTTAGTCCCTGTGGCTGGACTTCTCATGATCTTGATTCCGTTTTAACTCTGGCAACCGATTCCGCCTCCGCAACCCACAATCACCCCGAAGGAATTAAAGGAGCAAAGGCAACTGCCCACGCAATTTTCCTTGCACGCAACAAAGAATCCAAAAGCACAATCAAGGAAACCATAGAAAAGAAATACGGCTATTCACTCGATTTTTACCTTAATGACTTAATAGAAAATTACCGTTTCAATGAATCCTGCCAGGAGACAGTCCCTCAGGCAATTTATACTTTCCTCATTTCCGGTTCATACGAAGATTCTCTAAGAAAAGGCATCTCCATCGGCGGGGACAGCGATACTATCGGCGCAATCAACGGTGCAATAGCGGAGGCTTTTTACGGCATTCCTGCACACATTAAGAAGAAAGCCCTTTCATACCTTGACGAAAAAATGATCGGTCTGATAAACGAATTTGATCTAAAATACGGTATTTAATCCGGAAAGTGCTATTTTTAGCCTTGTCAGTTTTTCCTTTTGAGTTTATATTTATTTCTTATTTTTTTTAGATTTTAACAAGGATATATTTATGGCTACTACAGCAGATTTCAGACCCGGAATGGTTATTCGATGGAATAATGAACTTTTTACGCTCGTTGAGTTTCAACACGTAAATCCCGGGAACTGGCGTGCATTTGTTAGAGCAAAATTAAAAAACCTCAAAACAGGAAGAGTCCTGGAAAACCGTTTCCGCGCCGGTGAGGCAATTGACTCCGTTCGCGTCGAACGAAAAACATTTCAGTATCTCTATAGGGAAGGTGCCGACTTTGTTCTTATGGATAACCAAACCTACGAACAAATCAACATCGCCCCCGAGATTATTGGCGAAGGTGAAAAATTCCTTAAAGAGAATATAAATATTGATCTCCTCTTCGATGATACAAGAATTATTGCTGTTGAAATCCCGATATTTGTTGTTCTTCAGGTTACTGATACCGAGCCGGGAATGAAGGGCGACACTGTTTCCAACGTTCTTAAATCTGCAACAATGGAGACAGGTGCTATTGTAATGGTTCCCCTTTTCGTTGAAACTGGAACAATGATTAAAGTTGATACCCGTACGGGTGAATATGTTGAACGTGTAAAATAATTCTTACTTGTTAAACCGGGAGTAATATTTTGAGAACAAATAAATTAAGTTTGGGTGATTCCGCCCCCGATTTTTCCTTAAATGGAATTGATGGAAAGACCTCTTCGCTTGATTCCTTTAATAACAAAAAATTACTCCTTGTAATTTTCAGCTGCAATCACTGCCCCTATGTCCAAGCCTACGAAAAGAGAATAATCTCCCTTCAGAACGATTACTCGGAAAAAGGACTTCAGATTGTTGCAATAAATTCCAACGATCCCTCCCGTTATCCCGAAGACTCATTCGATGAAATGGCCAAACGCGCAGCCCAAATCGGGTTTAATTTCCCCTACCTGCAGGACGAAAGCCAGGAAATCGCACATGCGTTCGGTGCTTCTCATACACCCGAATTATTTTTATTCAATGAACAAAGGAAATTAGTCTACATCGGCAAAATTGATGATAACTGGCAGGAACCTGAAAAGGTCAGATCATCTTATCTTAGAAATGCTATTGATGAGATACTCGCCGCTAAGGATGTTTCTGTCCCCGAAACGTTTGCGGTCGGGTGTACAATTAAATGGAAAGATTAACTCTTAGTACATTGATCCGATATTCAGCGTAACGTAAAAACCGCCTAAATTTTTCATATATCTTCCCTCAAGTCCCTCAACACCTTCATCGAAAAACCTGATAAAGTAATATCTTATATTAATTCCGAGGAGCCTGCTTTGGTCCAAACCAAAATTAGCCCCTATCCCTATATACGCTCCTGCAGTATAATGCGCCTGTGCCTTTCCGAAGGAAGTGAAGAATTCATCTTTGTATGGAGTTGTAACTACGACGCTTGGGCCTGCGCCTATATTTACATAAGGACGGAGGTTATCGCCAATATCGTTCCTGAAAAGCCTGTATTGCAGTCCGAAATTAAGTGGAAGAAGGAAAATTCTGTTCTTTTTTCCGGTTACATAGGAATTCCCCCAATAATCAATATATTCAAATTCTTTCTCATCCTTTGCTTCCGAAAACGAAAAATCTGTAAAAACAGTAAAAGCGGAATTTAGTTCTTTCCTGTAAAAAGCACCCAACCCGAATCCTCCTTCACCAAACATAATGTCCACCCCCCAGGCATTTGGAGGAAAAATCATTGATTCTTTTTCTGGCGCCATCTCACCTATTCCCTGGGGACGTAAGTCTGCTATTGCAATCAGGCAAAAAACAATAAAAATATATTTTTTCATAATTCTTAATTTCTTTCAATGCAAGATAGTTTATTAAAAGAAAAACTAAAAGCCAAAATTTTAATACCGTCAAAGTATGAATGACAAAAAAATTGTTTTTATCTTCTGTTTTGACTTGTTATATTATTTTTAATAAAAAATATTTTTTGCGGAAATGCTTTTATCAAAAACAAATACCCGGCTCACTGACATAGGGAAAATCATTGAAGAAAAGATTGCAGCTGGACTGACTTCCCAACTTCTCCTTATTGTCCCCACAAACAGGAAAGCTAGGGCATTGAGCAAGGAGTTTATTAAAAAATCTCCCGGTCAGGGTCTGTCTTCTGTAAATATCAAAACTCTTTCAACCCTCTCCCGCTCTCTCCTGATCTATTCAGGTGCTGCTTTTTCAATTCCAAGCGAATCCGCAGTTTCGGTTCTTCTTGAACAGGTCTTCCACGAACTTACAAATGATAAAAATGAATCCTCTCTAACTTACTTTACCAACTATACTGGAAAAATCCCCAAAGGGAATCTCGACAAAATACGCACGGCTGTTTCTGAATATAAAAGACACGGAATTACTCCCCATAAACTCAGGGAAGAATTTAAGGCGGCGACTACAATAGAAGCACGTAAAGCAACCGATATAGCCGCTGTTTATGAGGTATTGAATAATAAATTCATCCAGCTTAAATTAAAGGATATAGGGGATATCTATTCGGAACTCCTCTCTTCCCCCCCGGCCATTTTGCATTCTCTCTTCCGTGATTTATTCCCCGGCATTAAGACAATTATCATTCAGGGCTTCTCTGAACTGACTCTCCCGGAAATAAGACTGATAGATTCTCTTGCATCCGTCAGGGACCTGGAATTAATTCTGGAGCTTGATGATAATTTATTCAATCCGAATATCTTTGAAGATGGAGCAATCCCCTTAGTTCATTTTGATAATCTCGGCTTTAAGAAAATTCAAACAATTCAGGCTGAAGGTACTTCAATAAAATCCGTTATAAAAAAGAATCTCTTCGACAAGAAAATCCACGATAAAAAAATATCCGTCTCGGATTCATTAAGACTTATTAAAGCCGCTACCCCGGAAGAGGAAATAACCTTAATAGCCAAGGAGATTAAGAGGCTTGTTTCTGAGGAGAATGTCCCACCTCATTCTATCGGTGTCGTTTTTAATCTCATCGCGGACTACTCTCAGATTATCCGGGATAAATTCAGTTCATTCGGAATTCCGTTTAACCTGACAGATCGTTATAAACTTGATACTTTTACTCCCGTCATCGCTGTGATTAATCAACTCGAACTAATAGAAAACGATTTTTACTTTCAGTCCCTTTTTCGTGTTTTGAGCAGTGATTATAAATTGCTCCGGACTTCTCATCTTAACGATTTTATGAAAGTTGCTTCTGAATTGAAAATAGTTTCGGGTTACAGAAAGTGGACAAATGCTATCGAAGACAGGATTGAACTCCTGAAAGGAAAGGAGCAGTCAACTGAATTACCCGTTTACACTGCCGTCCTCTCTCAAATTAAACAACTCCATGAGCTCCTCCTTCCTTTCCGGAAAGAAATGACACTTAAACAGTTCCTTAGCCGGATTGAAGACCTGATCAGGAAAATGAATCTTCCCAATAGGATTCTCCAAACGGACAATGAAACAACCGAAGTAAATCTCAAATCCCTGTCCACTTTCCTTGATGTTATTACTGAATTAGTGGAACTCCTCGGTTATGAGTACGGTCGTGAAAATAAATTTCCACTGAAGTTCTTTATTGACAATCTAAACACCGCTGTTTCTTCAGCCAGATTTAATATAATGGAGAAGTCTAATTATGGTGTGCAGATAACCACATTCGAGGAAATTCGCGGGTTATCATTCGATTATCTCTTTGTTGGTGGTTTATTCGATGGTAATATCCCCACGCGATATTCACCTGAGATCTTTCTCTCCGGAAAATATGCAAAGGGAGAGAAACGTCATAATTCGGAAGAAAGATATCGTTTTTATCAGGTGATTTCTTCCTTCAATAAAAACCTTTATTTATCCTACCCCCTCAATGACAATAAAAAGGAATTTGTGCAATCTGTTTTTCTAAAGGAATTGCTCAATTTATTCCCCATTCCCGACATGGACGGAAAAAGACTTGACCGGTATATATTCTCACGACATGAATTAAAAACAAAACTTGGTATGGATCCATCTTTCAGAAGCGATTTTTTGAAAGATAAAGAAAATGACCTTAACAACTTTATTAAAGTCGATGCTGATCGGATTACTAATATCAGCAATAATTATCCTGAATACTTCGGGATTCTTAGCGGATCTGAAAATGACATAATCAGAGAGAGATTAAAAAGTTTTGAATTCAGTAATTATTCTATCACACAACTCGAAACATACGCAAAGTGCCCCTTCAAGTTTTTTGTTGAGCGTGTCTTATCCATAAAACCGGTCGAAGAACCCACTGAAGAACTTGAAAGCATGGAGATCGGTACTTTGCTCCATAAAGTCGTTGACAGGTTCTATAAAGACATTAAGAAACTGGAAATGAATATTCAGGACTGTACAGACGAAGATTTTCAAACCGCTGAATCCCTTATTTTTGAAATAGCGGCGGAAGAAGTCCAACTACTCAGACTTGATCCCGATGCGAACTTCTTTGAACTGGAAAAAATCTTTGGAATTGCCGGTGACAAGCACAACTCTATACTTTACAGATTTCTTGAGTACGAAAGAGATCCCTCCAAATCAGATGGTTTTTCACCGGAAATATTTGAAGCCGCATTTGGGAAAATCAATAGTGATGACGGTCAGCTGGTTTTGTTGCCGGAGTTAAAAGTAGGCAGTATCAATATCCGTGGAAAGATTGACAGGATAGACTTGAATCTGAACGAAAATCTCTACAAGGTCGTTGATTATAAACTGTCTAAAAATGATTTACCAAAACAACAGATAGAGAACGGTATCTCTCTTCAACTACCTGTTTATCTTTATGCCGCCGGTGAAATTCTTAAGATAAAACATCCTAAGATTATCCCTGACCCGGGAGTTGCCGGACTCTATTCCTTTAAGCGGGCTAACTTTGGTTTCAAGGGACTCAGGCATTCGAGGATAGCTCTCGCAAAAATAATTTCTTCTGAAAAAATTGCCCTCATCGAATTTAACAGGCAAATAATAGACAACGGACTGAACTTCATCAGAAAATATGTGACATCCATTTCAGCCGGAGAGTTTAATATCTCCGGACTCAGGAACAGGGATACAGAAGCTTGTGCATACTGTAAATTTCCAAAAATCTGCAGAAAACCCGATTCAACATCTGAAACGGAAACTAACAGAGATATTACAACCGAATAATTTTTGCACATCCGGCACCCTTTTATCAATTGTATAGCTCTCTAACTCTGATTATATTTACATTCATTTTCAATAAAATTTAGAAGCTTAATGGAATTAAAACAACTCAAAAACTTTAAGGGTCGTAAAGGCCCGCTTTTGTTGATTATTATGGATGGAGTTGGTATAGGAAAAGAATACGACGGGAATGCAGTGTTTATGGCTAAGACTCCCGTTCTTGATAAACTCTTTAAATCAAAATTATACACTCAGTTAAAAGCACACGGACCTGCCGTAGGACTCCCCTCAGATGACGATATGGGAAACAGCGAAGTCGGTCATAATGCTATCGGAGCCGGAAGAATCTTTGACCAGGGAGCAAAACTCGTTAATAACTCTATTCTGTCGGGGAATATTTACACTTCAGAGGTCTGGAATAAGATAATTTCCCGTAATAAAACCGGAGGGACTATTCACTTTATGGGTCTGCTCTCCGACGGTAATGTTCACTCCAATATTCTTCAGTTAATTTCTCTTATTCAAAAATGTGCTGAAGAAGGAATTAAGCGTGTGCGCCTTCACGCACTTCTCGATGGACGTGATGTCCCGGGAAGAAGCGGACTGATTTACATTGAACAAATGGAGAAGGTTTTTTCGGAATTGAATTCAAAATACGGCTGTGATTATTCATTCGGATCTGGTGGCGGAAGAATGAATGTTACGATGGACAGGTATAATGCCGACTGGTCTGTTGTGAAACGGGGATGGGATGCACATGTGCTTGGTATTGGTAGAAAATTCAGTTCAGCCGCCCAGGCAGTTCAGACATTTTATGATGAGGATCCACAAACGATTGATCAGTATCTGGCCCCCTTTATAATTGTCGATAAAAACAATGAACCGGTCGGAAAAATTATTGACGGCGACTCGGTAATCATGTTCAATTTCCGTGGTGACAGAGCAATCGAAATTTCGCGCGCATTTGACGAAAAGGAATTTACTGAGTTCGACAGGGTTTATTATCCCAATGTCTTTTATGCAGGAATAATGGAATACGATGGTGATCTGCATATTCCCAAAAACTACCTTGTATCACCTCCGGCTATTGAAAGGACTTTAAGCGAATATCTTTGTAATGCAGGTGTGACAAGTTTTGCGATTTCGGAAACTCAGAAATACGGACACGTAACTTATTTCTGGAACGGAAACCGTTCAGGATATATAAACAAAGATCTTGAAACTTACGTCGAAATCCCCTCGGACAGGATAGTGTTTGACAAAGCTCCGAAGATGAAAGTTCCTGAAATTACGGAAAAAACAATTGAACTTCTTAACTCAAATAAATTCCGTTTTGGCAGAGTAAACTTCGCTAACGGCGATATGGTGGGGCATACAGGCACATTTGAAGCAGCAGTGGAAGCCGTCGAGACAGTTGATGCTGCAGTTGGCAAGCTCCTTGAAGTAGTGGAAAAACTCGGAGGCATTGTGTTAATTACGGCTGATCACGGTAATGCTGATGAAATGTATACGATTACCAAAGGTGTTAAAGTGGTGAAGACTTCTCATACTCTTAATCCGGTTCCGTTTGCTATTTGCGACTTTGGGTATAACGGCGAATATAAGATGGCAAAACTTCCGGATCCCGGTCTGACAAATATTGCCGCAACAATTTTGAATCTATTAGGTTACGAAAAAATTGAGGATTACAACGATTCTCTGATTACTTTTGAATAATTAATAATTACCTCCGGGAGCCTCCTTGGTCCCCGGACTTTTAATGAGCCTTAAATAAATTAGATATGAATACGACTATTCAGATTTTTAACATTCTTTTGCCATTGCTTTACGCCGGCACGTTAGGAATATATCTCTACGACTTTATTAAAAGCAACAGACGCATTACTAATGCCAAGAGACTGATAATTTTTCTGACTTTGATGTTCCATCTTATTTACTTAATAATCCGCACTTTTGTTTTCAACCATCCCCCCATTACCAATGTCTTTGAAATCTTTACTGTGCTGGCATTCTCAATTGGTTTCTCTTACTTCATTCTCGAACTTGCAACCGACATTAGGGGAACAGGTCCATTTATTATTATTATTGCGTTTATTTTTCAACTGATCTCAACCATATTTATAAAAGACCTTACGGAAGTTAAAGAAATCCTTAGAAGCAACCTGCTCGGTGTGCATGTTCTGAGTGCTTTAATAGGTTACGCAGGAATAACCATTGCCGCCGTTTACGGTTTCCTTTATCTTTCATTATATAAGGATATTAAAGAAAATAAATACGGTTTAATATTTCAGCGTCTCCCTAATCTTGAGATACTGGAAAAATTAAGTTTTTATTCCGCTTTGATTGGGTTTATTGGGTTGACAGTCGCCATAATTATCGGGATCATCTGGTTACCGGTAGCTTTCCCTGATTTCTCTTATTACGATCCGAAGTTAATTTCAACATTTATCGTTTGGTTAATGTATGGAATAGGTATATTCCTGAAGTGGAACGGTAGTTGGGGAGGTAGGAAAGTTATTACTCTCTCAATAGCCGGATTTATAGTAGCTATGATTTCTGTAATTTCAATTAATTTTATTGCACGTTCTTTCCACGCATTTCATTAATAGCTACTCCCATATTTTTACTTCAAATTTACCTTCGGAAGTGACTAATCCCCTGGTCATGCTCTGAGTGTTATAATAAAAAAAGTGATTCCCTTCTTTATCTATAGAGATTAAGCCTCCGTCATTTTTGCTTAAATTATTCATGAAAGTTTCTTCAACTGCTTCCTGAAGGGAATATCTCTTGTATTCCATAAGTGCTGAAACATTATAAGCAACAAGATTCTTAATAAATTTTTCTCCCCATCCCGTACAGGAGATTCCGGCAGTTTTATTATTGGCATAGTTACCTGCACCGATAATCGGAGTATCACCTACTCGGCCGCTCTTCTTGAACATCATTCCCCCTGTGGAAGTACCCGCAGCTAAATTGCCATTTATGTCGAGAGCCACTGCCCCGACTGTCCCCTTCTTGCTTTCGTCAATTTCTTTCTTCTTTTTTAAGTAATTCTGCCGCATCTTATCTGTTACGAAATAATCGTTTTCAACCAGTTCTAATCCTAACTCCTTTGCAAATTTTTCTGCACCTTCCGATACCAGCAGCACATGCTTGCTTTTTTCCATAACACCGCGCGCAAGAGAGATTGGATTTTTAACTCTTTTTATATTTGCAACAGCTCCGCAGGATAAATCAATTCCGGACATTATAGAAGCATCCAACTCAGCCACACATTCGTCAGTCACTACTGCCCCCCTGCCAGCATTGAAGTCGGGGTTGTCTTCAAGTATTCGGATCACCGACTCAACTGCGTCCAGTGCACTCCCCCCGTTTTCTAAAATCTCTTTTCCCTTAGTTAACGCCTCCGATATACCGTCTAAAATAAGCTTCTTCTCTTCTTCGGAAATATCTTTAGAGATGGCTCCTGCGCCACCATGAACCACAAGCACATACTTTTTTTCTGTTTCCGATGTATCCGGATTCATAAATCCGAAATACAATCCTGGCAGTAGTAAAACAAAGGCTGTAAATATAACTTTTTTCATATTAAACCTTTCTCTTTCAGATAATTGCTTATACGTATGAGAAAATCTTTTTGAGTCTCTTTGATTTTTTCCCCCGCTTCCTTTATACTTAAAAATTCAGCCCTGTCAACTTCGGGAAATAATTCCATTGTTCCGGAATAGGGAGGCCATTCCATCTCAAATGTGTTACTCTTAAATTCGAAAGTTTTGTCTTCGGGAAAGTGTATCCCCCAGGCATAAACTTCTTTTCCCCCTTTTTGTGTTATTGTCCCCAGATCTATGAAATCGCCGGAAACTTCTATGTTCGTCTCTTCTTTTGTTTCCCGGATTGCCGCCTCCAGTAAACTTTCCCCCTCATCAATCTCCCCTTTCGGAATACTCCAGTGCCTGTCATCTTTTTTCTTAAAGAATGGTCCTCCGGGATGAACCAGTAGGACTTCAATTGTTTTTTTATTGAGCCGGTATACCAGCAGACCGGCAGAAATTTTCTTCTTCATTATCCCTTAAACAATTCGATAAAATACAGGATAGTTGATTTCAATCCATCCGTTAAATCATATTCTGGTAAGAAGCCCAAATCCTTTTTTGTTTTTTCTATGGAAGAAAGTGAATGTTTGATGTCCCCCGGTCTTTCCTCCTCATAAACCACTCTTGAGTTGGAATTAGAAAGTTGAAGTGTTAAAGCAACTAATTGATTAATTGAAATTGATGTCCCGGTGCCAAGATTATAGACTCCAGAAACAAAGCTGTTTTCTGCGGCAGTAATATTTGCGCGGACAACATCCCTGACAAAAATAAAATCTCGGGTCTGCTCACCATCACCATAGATAATAATATCTTCATTCTTCAAGGCTTTGCTTACAAAAATTGGTATAGCTGCGGCATACTGGCTGGCTGGATCCTGCCGGGGACCGAATACATTGAAGCATCTGAATGAAAGAGTGTTTAGTCCGAAATTTTCTTTGTACCCGGTCAGATAATATTCCCCGTCGAGTTTCGTTATACCGTAAGGCGATTTCGGTTCGGGTCTCATACAAGTTGTCTTAGGTGTTTCCGGATTATCCCCGTATACCGCTGCGGAGCTAAAATGAATTACTTTCCTTAGGTTGTGGAATTTCGCAGCCTCCAGTACATTCAATAACCCTTTGACATTTATATCAACACATTCGTAAGGATTCTCTACTGATTCCGGAACGGACACTAAAGCAGCTAAATTGTGAACATAATCCGCCCCGTTCAGAACTTCGAAAACCAGTTCTTTATCAGTGATTGATCCCTCAACCAGATTGTACCCCTCGAGATGAGCCAGATTTTCTTTTTTCCCACTCCGGAAATTATCTATAATCCAAACCTCCGCATTCTTTGATAACCACTCTTCGGCAAGGTGACTTCCAATGAATCCGGCTCCACCGGTAATAACAACTTTTGCTTTCTTCATTCTTCCTCTATATTAATTTTATGTCTTCCAGAAATGGGAATTTCTTTCGCACTTCACTCACAGTCCCCAAATCAATTTCTGTTAAGTGTATTTTAACTTCGTCTTCGATACAGCACAATTCATCCCCCATCGGACTAAAAACTGATGAGCAGCCGTTATACTGCAAATGAGGATCGTTTCCGGTACGGTTAACGGCAACGACAAATGCCTGGTTTTCAATGGCTCTTGCTCTGAGCAAAGCTCTCCAGTGATGGATTCTGGTAATAGGCCAGTTAGCTATATTGATTAGCAGATCAACTCTTTGCTTTCCATAGAAACGGTATAATTCTGGAAAACGAAGGTCATAACAGATCGATAATCCCGTTTTCACACCATCAATATTCGCAATAATAAGTTCTTTACCGGCTGAATAATGTCGGTTTTCCTCGCCATACGAAAAGGGGTGTATCTTGAAATAATGATTTTTAAGTTCCCCTTTCCTGTCAAGTAACAAAAGTGTATTAAAAAAGTCGCTGCCATCAGCTATTATATCTCCAAAGACAATATTTGTTCCCCGTTCTTTAGCTATTGCAGTAAAGAAATCTATATTGCCTGTCTTCAGAGAAGAGCAATATTTTTCGGGATTCATGGTGAAACCGGTTAGCGTTAATTCGGGGAAGATCAATAGATCCGTGTCGGAGGTAATCTCCTTAAGGAGATTTTTTATCTCTGCTTTATTTCCTTCAATGTCTTCCCATTTGGGATTATATTGTACTAAACCTATTTTCATTTATCTTATTTTCAATAGTTTATATTTTTACCTTAACAAATATAAATAGGGGAAATTAAAATTTGAGACTTTAAAGTAAAAAAAGTTACTCAAAAGTGATTTTACTTTGGAGTAACTCTTCTATTCCCTTGAAAAAACTAAGGGATTAGTCTTCGGTATCTTCTAAAAGTTCCTGATTTTCAGTTGCTATGAACAACTTTGAGCAGCAGTCTCCCTTAAATTTACCTGTTTTTTTGCACAATTCATGATTTTGCAGAACGCCTTTAACGTTTTCTGCTCTGCCGTCAAAAGCAAACTCATCCAACTGTTCACCGCATTCGGTGCAAAATCGAATATCAATCTTATCGCTTTGAATTTTATTTTTCTTCCTGGTGCTCATTATTATATATTTAAATTCTCCAACTTTGTAAACCAACTTAAATTAAAATTAGTTCAGAAAACGATTAAATCATATAGTCAATTATTTTTTCCCTTGGATCAAATGGGTTCAGGCTGCTCAGTCCAAGTTTTTCAATTGCGAGTTGCAGATAACTTGATTCGTCCATCGTTTTATCCTCTGCATAGAATTTCCCGGCATTCAGGAGTGCTGCTAAAGGAACCAACCCAACAATTTCGCTTCCGTTTACTTCAACGCCCATAATTTCAGCTTCTTTTTTTGCGGCTTCAAAAGCAATGTGAATCGGGGTAATGTTATAATTGGTTAGATTCATCGAGACCTGTGTTATATTATACTTTTCCAGAGAAACTCCCATCCCCTTTACGCACTTTAACTTTCCCGGTTCTTTTACGGTTTTTCCTTCTATTTTTACAAGATTTCCGTTTTCATCCCGTTTTGGCCTGCCGGATTCCCTCAAAACTTCTGCAATTTCTTTAGAATATTTGACATCGGTCGATTTTATATTAACATTATAGGCCACGAGGAAGAATCTGGCTCCTGTTACAATTCCACCGAGTTTTGGATTAAAAACGGTTGAACCAAAGTCGGGATGCCATTCTGGATTCTTTAGTTTTTCTTCAAGACCTTCGTATTCTCCATGTCTGATGTTTGCCAGATTTTGACGTTCCTTTTTTCTTGCTGAGAATTCATAGAGGAAAACAGGCACGGATAATTCAGCAGCAATCCTTTCGCCGTATGCTTCAGAGATTTTCACGCATTCTTCCATAGTTACATCCCTTACCGGAACAAAAGGAACTACATCGATGGCTCCCATTCTGGGGTGCTCACCTTTGTGAGTTCTCATATCAATTAACTCCGAGGCTGCTTTGCTGACCGCAACCGCTCCTTCTAAAATTCCGTTCTCGTTTCCGGCGAGTGTCACTACCACACGGTTATAATCCGAATCGGGTTCTATACTTAATAACTTGACATTATTTACTTTGTCAACAGAATGACGGAGTAAATCAATTTTGCTTAAGTCTTTTCCCTCACTGAAATTTGGAACGCATTCTATAATTTTCATATCAATCTCCGGAATCAGAGTAAATTATTTTACCGTTTTTTATTGTCATTATATTTAAATTAGATCCGACCGAGTAAATAATATCAGAATAATCATCAGTATTATAAACCGAAAAGTCTGCCTTTTTCCCCGGTTCAATGCTTCCTGTTATGTCGTTAATGCCCAAAGCTTTTGCTGCATTTATTGTCACCGCAGAGATTACTTCCTCAACAGACATCTTCATCTTAATAGCCGCAAGCGACATTATGAGATGCAGACTGCTTATATGTGAAGATCCGGGGTTAAAGTCGGTAGAAAGAGCCACTATTCCGTTATTTTCAATAATCTCACGAGCGGGGGCAAAGCTATAATTAAGGAAGAAAGAAACTCCGGGAAGAAGCACTCCCACAATATCGTGAGCAGCAAGTCTTGGAATATCTTCTCTTTTTATTACTTCCAGATGATCAATACTTAGCACATTGTGTCTAAGACCAATCTCAAATCCGCCGATGTTGTTAAATTGTTCACTATGTAGTTTAAGTTTCAGCCCGTATTCTTTTGCTGCCGAAAATATCTCGGCGACTTCCTCAGCCTGAAATGCGGTTGCCTCACAAAAAGCATCACAAAAAGTGGCGAGCCCTTCTTTTGCCAGATAGGGGATCATCTTTTTGGTGATAGAATCGATGTAACCCCTATGGTCTGATTTAAATTCTTTTGGGAATGTGTGGGCACCAAGATAAGTTGCGAAAATATCGATATCGGTTTCCCGGTTTACTTCGTTAATAACCTCGAGGAGTTTTGTTTCATTCTCGAAGTCCAGTCCGTAACCGCTTTTTATCTCAAGAGAGGTGATTCCCTGGCGGATAAAGTTATCTACCCGTTTATGAGTCAGTTTTTTGAGTTCTTCTTTGGTTGAATTCCTAACCGCAGAAACGGTAGAGTTAATCCCTCCCCCCATTGCGGCAATCTCCTCGTAGGTCATTCCCTTTAATTTCATTCTGAATTCATTTGCCCGTGAACCTGCAAAGGCAGTATGCGTGTGGCATTCAACCAGTCCTGGAAGAACTACTTTCCCAGATAAATCAATTTCTTTATCGTAAATGTATTTTGATTCCGATGAGGAAGGAATTATATCTTCAATCTTACAATTCTCGATAATAATTGAATGACCGGTTAGCGGGAAAATCTGATTCATTTCCGTACCGCGTTTTACGTTATTCCCTCTTGTGTCTACTGTAACTATCTGAGACGGATTTTTTAGGAGTATTCTCATCGGTTTATTTGTAGATATTAATCGAGTCTCTTACTATAGTAGTATTATTGAAACCCATTTGAGTGAGTCTGAAGTTGTATTCTTTGGCATCGAATGAGTTGGTAAAGTCGCCGATTTTAACCTTATAGAAAGGAGATTCAAAATCTATGTAGATGCGGCGGGCGACTGTCTTAAAGTAGAGATCTGTCCGGATATTTTCAGCTTCATGAAAATCTTCAGTTTCAGCAAGCTGAACCCGGTAACCATAAGCTCTTAAAAGGGATGACGGAGCTTGGTTTTCACTATATCCAGTCCAGATTCCGGAATGATCGGATTCAGGGATGACTTTAACGACGGGATCCTTTCTCTCACGGGAAATGGGGAGACTTGTCTTGAATGGTGCAAAATCAAACTTAACTGTATCTGAATTAAGAGAAGAATCCTCTTTCTTTGAGGATAAATCTTCCTTTCGATACCGGTTATCTACTGAGGAGCTGCATCCAATGATCAGAAGTGTTAAAAACATCAAAAAGAAAGAAAAAATGAAACTTCGGTCAGATTTTAATAGCATTTAATTATTTTTTTTATCACTTTAACAAAAGTAATAAAAAAAACCTTGCTAATAAAGAAGTGTTAGCAAAGAAATCACATTTGTTCCAAATTTGCACTACCCGACAATTCCCCCACTCAATTAATTGCTTTTGGAGAGATGTTAGTATATGAGGATTGATGAAGATATTAAAGACCTGTTAAAGGAGATTTGAGGAATATATTTCAATAATTCAAGAGGAATTATGCAAAAAAAACGAAAATTGAGTAAAAAAAAGGGGAGTTTGGGGGGAAATGGGACTGTCCCAAAGAAGAATGTTACTTGGGACAGTCTCTGGTTATATTAATTGAATGGGATTACAGGGAAGTTGACACCTTTCAAACTGATTTGTTCAACTTTTAGTTTCACCACTCCGTTTTCGATGAATCCCAGTTCAGCAGCAGCTGCTTTGGATACATCGATTTGTCTATTGCGAATAAAGGGTCCTCTGTCGTTAACTCTAACGATAACAGACCTATTATTCTCGGGGTTGGTAAGTCTTAGTAAAGTTCCAAACTTTAGAGTCTTATGAGCTGCGGTGAAAGCTTCCTGATCGAATATTTCTCCATTTGCAGTTCTTCGACCGTTAAATTTGGTTCCATACCAGGATGCATGCCAGTTCCCGATATCAATGTAATTAATGACCGTTTTGCTTGAATTAATTACATCATTAACAGTAGCCGTTTCCCCGATTGAGTTAGTGCTGATCTTGCCGGGAATAAACTCTTCCACAGCGGTAAATCCTGCAAACATCAAGACTAAAGAGAACATAAGCACCTTTGTTAATGACTTCAATTTTACCTCTTAATTTGTTATAGAAATTTGACATACAAAATTATCCTTATTCATACCAAACCACAACACTAAAAGCGCATTCTGAGGGGGGTAAAGGGAGCAACAGAATATTCGACTTTATCGATATAAAAGTTGGGAATGGGCTGTCCCGCGGTCACTCTCTTGTTAAGGACGAGCAATACCCGGGAGACCGTAGTTTTTTGGACGGCAAAGATATATAAAATTGCCCTATGGTTTTCTGCTTTTTCCTTTGCCAGGTTACTATTTTTGCATAACTTATTAAATATAATTTATTTCATTTTCCCAATTAACTTATGATACGACTCTTATTTATTCTGCCTCTGCTCGTTTTACTGAGTGGCTGCAAAACGACTCCGCCTAACGATGTTAATGGAGAGGCTGAATATATGAAAATCTATATTAAAGCAAATATTGACAGTGTTCTGATATACATAAATAACCAGTTCACGGGGAAGTATACGCCTGATACAGTCGTAGTTAAAACCAGAGTAAATTTAATAAAGCTTGAGAAAGATGGATACTCTGTACTGAATCAATCCGTGAATGTCACGAAAGGTGGTTCCACCACGTTTTCCTTTCAACTCGTTCCCTCCGGATTGTCAAAGAATGTCCTTATGGAGAATTTTTCAAATGTAAGTTGTTCTCCTTGTGTAGTGACAAATGCCATTATTAAAAACCTGCAATTGAAATATGAAGCCGGTAAACTGGTTGTAATAAAAGTTCCGACAAATTTCCCATCGCCGTTTGACCTCTTCTATACAGCCAACAAGCCGGATGCAAACGCAAGGATGTCCCTGTACAGCATTCAAACGGCACCGACAGTTATACTCGACGGTACACTATGGGGAGTACCCTCAGATTCCAACAGTATAATATCGCGAATTGAGACCCGGCTGGCGGAAACCCCTAAATTTTCCGTTAGTGTTAAGGATTCTATCAGCGGAGGGATCCTGTTTATTAATGTTTCGGTTCAAAACTATGACACAACCGGATTAACATTTGAGAATCTTGTACTCCATACAATAGTTACCGAAAGGGAAATTAATTTTTCTACTCCTCCGGGATCCAACGGAGAGACGGTTTTTCATAATGTAATGAGGAAAATGCTTCCGTCTAACACCGGATCAGTAATCCCGTTGATGGTTCCAGGGAGAAAAGAAAGTTTTAACTTTGAAATTGCCTTGGCTTCTGTATGGCAATCCGGTCAGATAAAGACGGTTTCATTCATTCAAAATAAAAAAACCAAAGAGGTTTTACAATCGGCTCTTTCGAATTAAGTATTTAACAAAATAATAGAGGAAATATGCAATTTATACATACACCATTTTATTCCTTGAGTTGACTATTAAAACTATTTATTAATATTAGGAAATTCAATGAAAATCAGTACTTTTTTTATGGTAGTTATGATGTTTGAGTTGTTAACAGTTCAGGGTACCGGCCAGACATTCTCCTTCGTCCCGGCTCATACACATCTAACTGGGCAACCTGAATCCGATATAGCATTTGAGATACCGATTGTAAACCTATCCAATGAAAATCTCTCCGTATGTGTCCTCAGACGAGTAAACAATCTTCCGGGGGAGTGGTCATCTTCATTCTGTTTTGATGTCTCTTGTTTTCCGCCATTTATTGACAGTGTGGCAACAACTCCAGACTTTCAGAGTACCCCGATTACCCCGGGAACAAGCGCTAATTTTTCCATTCATGTTTTCCCTGATACTACTATCGGAATTGGACAGATTCAGATTGTTGCAAAAAACCTTAAGAACCTTAATGACTCAATTACTGTTGACCTGACTGCCTCGAATGATTTGAGCAGCTCTGAAGGGGAAACAACTGAATTAAATAAGTTTAATCTTTACCAGAATTACCCGAATCCCTTTAACCCAAGCACGATAATTGCTTTCTATCTTGACCGGGAAGCAGACATTAATATCACTTTATATGATGCTCTTGGCAATAAAATCAGTACTCTGATGGAAGAAACCTGTGGAGCGGGAATAAATTCAATTGACTTAAATGCTGATGGTTTTGCAAGCGGTATCTACTTCTACAGGGTAACTGCTAAATATGGTGAGAATAATATAAAATCATATACTAAGAAAATGATATTGGAGAAATAATGAAGATTTACCTATCCTTTTTAATTGTGTTCTTCTTATTGGGTGGCGCTTTCCCTCAGGAAGGGGATATAAAAGGGAAAAAAGCTATAAATTTTAAGTTGGAGGATATCGAAGGGAATATCTTTGAACTAAAGAACGAAATTGGGAAAGGCCCGATATTATTAACATTCTGGGCAACCTGGTGCAAGCCATGTGCGGAAGAAATGGTTCAGTTCAATAAGATTTACAACGAACTTGAATCTAAAGGATTTAATTTAGTGGGTATTTCTATAGATAACGAGAAAAGTGTTTCTAAAGTAGTCCCTTATGTCAAATCAAGAGGGTACAAATTCCCGATACTACTTGATACAAATTCTGAGGTTGGAAGGAAATATTACGCACAAGCCGTTCCATTCTCTGTTCTCATAGACATAGAAGGAAAAATTGTATATACCCATCTGGGGTATCTCCCCGGGGATGAAATTAAAGTAAAAAAATTAATCCAGAACTTATTGAAGTAGATATATGCAGTTTAACCGATTTACCATGCCATTCGCAATTCCTAATGCCGGCACAAAATTCATCCTTCCTGCAGTTATAGCTTTCCTTTTGGGAGGGAATATCCTGGCTCAGGAGTTTCAACTTCCCGAAGGATTAAGTTTTTCCAATCAGATGAAGTATTCTTATGACGTGACCAAAAAGCTTGAGATAACCGAAGACTGGTTTAATCTTGATTACCAGAGCGGAATCTTCTCAGCCGGAATAAGGCTGGATACCTACGAACCCAACGATCCCAGCAGTGCTGTTAACCGCGGGAAAAAGAGATTATCCGATATCAGTTTTAATTATATCAAAGTCGAAATCGGGGACAGGTTTTCAGGGGGAGAGTTTACTGCAGGGAATTACTATGCATTGTTCGGAAGAGGTCTAACCTTAAAAAGCTTTGAAGACAGAAACGTAAGGATGGATAATAATCTGCTCGGAATAAAGTTTACGGGAAGTTATAAGAATTTTGTCGTTACCGCTTTGTCCGGAATGCCGGAGAATCTCGAGTTGAAAAGGACGGATATTCTTCATGCCGTAGATTTAGAATACAGAGGACTGAGGTTTTTGAAGATGGGCGTTTCTTACTTATCTAATCAACCTGAGGATGAAAGGCTGGCCAGAACATCCCTGTCATCTGTAAGGCTTCAGCCTTCTTTTTGGAACTTTGATATTTATACGGAATTTGCCGTCAAACAAAACGAGGATATCAAGGAAACTGTTTTTAACGGAAACGAATTTATTGCCGGTAAAGGGTTCTATAGCAATTTAAGCTTTTACTACGGGAATTTCTCCATACTCGGGGAATATAAGATTTATGACAACTTTACATTCACTACAGCCGATGGAACTGTAACATACAACACTCCTCCCGCTACGCGCAGAGACTATACTTATTCCCTTCTGAATAAACACCCCTCAGCGCTTGATGCCAATAATGAAGAAGGGGGCCAGATTGAACTTAACTACAATTTCTGGGATTTTACTTTTCTGACCGCTTCTTTCAGTTTGACTCAAACACTTCCTTCTTCTTCATATTATCAAAGAATTCAGAAGACTAAAAATGAACCGGCAACTCAACTGAAAGAGTTTTATACACAACTGAACCATCAGCTTACCAACTCTATTTACACAACTATTGCTTTCGGATATTCAGAAGAACTTACTTCTGCCACAAAGAATTATACACCGATACTCGACCTTCGATATTCTCTTGACGAACTCAATACAATCCGTCTGATATACGAGCATCAGCTGACGAATGTTTCTATTACAAACGAAGATTATTATAACCAGGCGCTTACACTTGAGTTCCTTCATTCACCTGATCTGGTCTTAAGCTTCAATGGAACTATGGAAACAAAAGAACCGACCCCGGGTCGCAAAGTCAGGACTACATGGAAATTTGTTCAACTAACATACAAAATCGGAAATCACTCAGATTTAATACTCCTTTATGGTTCAAGGCAGGCCGGGAATATCTGCGTTGGAGGTGTCTGCCGTTATGAACCGGAGTTTAACGGAATTGAGCTAAAGATATATTCGAGATTCTGAAAAACGATTAATGCTGAATTGTGAATTATGGATTTAATTAGCTGTTATGGTATTGCCACCGAGGTTCATTTGTATTCATATTCCAGATCTCACAACCTGAAATAATTATCTCCATTTCTTTTATCCCCATTACCCGGATTAAAAAAGTATTTGGTTATTGTATGAAAACTGAGTAAATATGCACATTAAATTAGTACAGATTTACGGATGTTGTTACACGGGTCTGAATTAATCAAACAGCTAAAAGTTTCTTTTGTATAAAAAACGGAGCGATGATGAAAAAACCAAAGTTTTTATTCCTTTTAATCATTCTTATACCTTTCCTTTTTTCTTCCTGCACAAAAAAAGATGATCCTGTTTCACCTTCGGAGAAGCAATTCCCTTCTCAGACAGTAACCGCGCTTGACCAAGGACTTCAGGAGGCATTGCAGGAATATGATGCACCGGGTATCATTGTCGGTGTGTGGTCTCCCGAAGGAAGCTATGTGCGAGCAGTGGGAACCTCTAATCTGGTGACAGGCGAACCGATGAGGATCAATAATCATTTCCGTATGGGGAGCGTTACTAAATTATTTACCGGCACAGTTACATTAATGCTGGTTGATTCGGGAAAGATCAATCTTGATTCTTCGCTTGCATATTACCTGCCGCAATATTCTTTTCCCAAGGCAGACAAAATCACCGTCAGGATGTTAGGAAATATGGTGTCGGGAATATTTGATTATTCAGAGCATCCCGAATATTTGTCGAACGGATTTGCAACTCAGTGGTCACATCCTTTTACTATAGATTCACTGGTTAAAATTTCACTGCAGTACCCGTTAAATTTCGAACCGGGAACACAGTGGGCTTATTCCAACACAAACACAGAACTGCTCGGGCTTATCTGCGAAAAGGTCACAGGCAAGACGATCAGGGAATTAATTACAAATATGATACTGATTCCATACGGTTTAACAAATACCTTTTGGCCTCTTAACGGTTATTTTGCGCTTCCATATTCCCACGGGTATACAAATTATATTCCCGACGGTAAGGGTCTGAGAGACGCAACCAATTATAATCCGTCATACGCCGGTGCGGCCGGGTGCATGACAACTGATATTTACGACCTTAAAAAGTTTCTTAAATTATTGATCGACGGAAGTTTTTACTCTCCGGCTATGCAAGCGGTAAGACTCACCAGTGTTCCCGGACTGAGTCAAATTTACGGATTTAATTTAGCTAAATTACTCGGTGGAAATATGCTGGGTCATACAGGAGGTATCTGGGGATTTAATACAATAGCGTTCCGCATTCCTTCCAAAGATATGACAATAGTCATATCGAGCAATTATTTCTGGAATGATGGATTTCCACCCGCAGAGGGAGTAATGCTAAAGGTAGTCCCAATAGTTGCTCCGGAATTATTTGCTAAATAAATTTATTATCGCTTTTGAATCAGAGCAAATTTATCAAAAGCAGAATATAATTGTTTTCAGGATAACTAATAAATTCACAAAAATCTACAGACTATAATATGGACATTCTGATTATTGGCCACTCGGTTGAGGATCACATATTTTACAGAAATCTGCACCAGGAGGTTAAACCAGGCGGGATTTTCTATTCGGCCTCGGCATTTACATCGTTCGCTGAACCTGAAGATGATCTTTTTCTCCTTACTTCGGTTGAAGATTCCAATTATCATCTCTTCAAGAATATATATAAAAAAGTAAATCTCGACTATACTTCAAGAACAGATGCAATTCCGAAGAACAACCTGATGGTTTTTTACGATAAGGAAAGGCATGAAAAGTATGAGAATATCACTGCAAAACTTAATATAAACATCCCGGACCTCACCCGCTTTGATGGAATTTATGTAAATATGATCACGGGGTTTGATATCTCGTTAGATGATGCAATTTATATCCGTAAGAATTTTAATGGGCCTACTTTTATCGATGTCCATACCCTCTCAAGAGGGCTGGAACCCAACTATGTGAGGAACTTCAGACGAATACCGAAATTCGAGGAATGGGCAAAGGTGTTTGATATAATCCAGGTCAATGAAAATGAATTGCTGACCCTCTCTTCCCTGATTGAGGAACCTGAAATTGCAAAATATCTCTTCTCTTTAGGTGTAAAGTTGTTAATTATAACCAGAGGGGAAAATGGGGTGACGATGTATCGCCGGGAAGAATCGGAAATTAAATTATTTTCTCTTAACGCAATAGAGATTGAAACCGTCAACCGCATAGGCTGCGGAGATATGTTTGGTTCGGTCTTTTTTTATTATTATCTTAAAACTAAGGATTTGACAAAATCTCTTGAACTGGCAAATTTAGCTGCAGGTTGCCTCGCTTCTTATGCTGACTTAAAAGAAATAGAAAAAATAAAAAACGATGTTTTCACACGATATTATAAAAAAACGAATTCTGATATTCGGAGTTAACGGAATGCTGGGGCAGCGGGCTGCACGCTACTTCACTCTTGATGACTCGGTTGAGATTTTAGGAGCTTCAATTGAAGAGAGTTCTTTCTTTCCCGATTTAGAATATAAGAAAGTGGACATCAGTCAAAGAGGAGAGGTAAAAAAGGTTATACTTGATTTCTTCCCCGATTATATTATTAATGCGGCGGCTTTTACAAATGTCGATTTATGTGAATCACAAAGAGAGGCTGCCTGGAAAGTCAATGTCAAGGGGGTGGAGTCGATGTGCGAAGGGGCCAGAATCACCGACGCAAACCTGGTTCATTTTTCCACAGACTATGTATTTAACGGAAAATCCGGCCCTTATTCGGAGAAGGATAAACCTGATCCAATCGGTTATTACGGAAGGACAAAACTGGCAAGCGAGAATGCCCTGAGGCTGACCGCTCCAATGTATACAATTTTCAGAATTAATGTCCTGTACGGAGTTGCACAATACGGCCGACCCGATTTTGTAAGGTGGGTTGTAACCTCTCTCCGCGATAAAAAAGAAATCAGGATTGTCAAGGATCAGATAAATAACCCTACTTTTATTGACGATGCAGTTCAAGGAATAAGCAGATGCATTGAGTATAATAAAACCGGAATTTTCAATCTCGGCGGAAGAGAGTTTTTATCCCGCCTTGAATTCACTTACAGAATAGCAGATTTCTTCGGGCTTGATAAAGACCTCATAACTCCTATTGTCACTTCAGAACTTAATCAAGCCGCCAGGCGGCCGCTGAATTCAGGATTGTATACAATTAAAGCGGAAACCGAGCTCGGATTTGTACCCACAAACATTGAGATGTCTTTCCAGATGATGAAAGATGAATTAGGATTATAATGTTTATATTTACAGATAAAAAGAGTGCCAAATGAAAATTATTTACATATTATTTATTTTACTTATTTCAGCTATGACTATTAATTCCCAGGAGAAAAAACTTCCTGAGTGGGCTAAGGGAATCGTATGGTATCAAATTTTTCCTGAACGTTTTGCAAACGGTGATGAAAGCAATGACCCGACACCCGATAAAGTATTTATTAACCAGAAGTCAGCACCCGAAGGATGGCAAATCACTCCCTGGACATCAAACTGGTACAGTCAGCAGGAATGGGAGAAGAAACTCGGAGGGAAATTTAACGATCATCTCACGTCAAGGAGATATGGTGGGGACATTCAGGGAATACTGAATAATCTCGACTATCTCCAGGAATTGGGAATAAAAGGAATATATTTCAATCCTATCTTTGATGCAGTATCAATGCATAAATACGACGGATCAACTTTCCACCATATAGATGTTAACTTCGGACCCGATCCCAGTGGGGACAGGTGGCTAATAAGCAAGGAAACACCAGATGATCCCACAACTTGGGCATGGACCGCCGCCGATCTCCTGTTTCTAAAGCTTATAAGCGAAGTTCATCAGCGAGGGATGTATATTATAATCGACGGAGTATTCAATCATACCGGTGTGCAATTCTGGGCATTTCAGGATATTATCAAGAACGGCGCAAATTCCAAACATAAAGATTGGTACATTGTTAAATCTTTCGATGATCCTTCTACGGAGAAAAACGAGTTTGATTATAAAGGGTGGTGGAATCATAAGTCGATGCCGGAGTTCAACAGAACAGAAGAGAATCTAACAGACCCGGTTAAAAATTATATTCTGGCAGCAACCAAACGATGGATGGACCCAATAGGCAACGGAAGTATTCACAAAGGAATTGACGGTTGGCGCCTTGATGTTGCACGTGATGTTCCTCTCGGTTTTTGGAAGGATTGGTCAAAGCAGGTTAAGTCAACAAACCCAAACTCAATTATTGTAGGCGAATTATGGGAAATCTCCCCCGATTTTATCTCCGAGAATGGAGTGTTTGATGCCCTGATGAATTATCCCTTTTCATATCCTGTAATGAATCTATTTGTTGATAAGGAAAAACAAATTTCTGTTAGCGAATTCATCAAAACTCTGCAAAAGGTAGATAATAATTATCCTGAGGGAAATCTGCATCTGCTTCAGAACCTGTTAGCCTCTCATGACACAGAAAGACTTTCATCCATGATTGTTAATCCTGACAGGCAATATGACAGGGATGCAGATGAAAGAAATCCAAACTATAACCCGGGGAAACCCTCTCCAGAGGATTATATGACTCAGAAACTTATTGTCGCATTCCAGATGACATACAGAGGAGCACCAATGTTATTTTACGGTGATGAGGCTGGAATGTGGGGACCTGATGATCCACATTGCAGAAAACCGATGGTTTGGGACAATCTATCATACGACAATGAAGTGGTAACTTCAAATTCCGGTTTTTCAAAGGGATTGGGAACCTATGAAGTTGAAGTTAATCAAGATTTGCTTGATTTTTATAAAAAGATAATCAGAATCAGAAATGAAAATCCACCGCTCCGTTTAGGAGATCTGGAATTCATTAATGTGGATGACGAGAAGAAACTCTTTGGAATAAAGCGTAATTACGAGGGGAAAACCGTAATAGCTTTCTTTAATCTTGGACAGCAAACTCAGTCTGTAGAGTTAGATGGGATTGATTTTGCAGCGGATATTTTTGAAAATCAGAAAATTTCAAAGAGCGAAAATATCGTCACTATACATATTGATGGGGGAAATTTCAGGATTATAAGTTTTTAATCATGTAAATTTAATTATACTTTAACAATGAAGATTAAACAGGAGTTTGAGAAATACAGTGGTTTTATTTTTGATATGGATGGAACCACATACAGAGGGAATCATATAATTCCAAATGCCGATACTACAATAAATTTTATCAAAAGTACCGGCCGGAAAGTTATTTTCGTTACGAACAAAACCACAGATTCCGCGAAAGGCTATTTTAATTTCCTCTCGGCAAATAACCTTAAAATCAGCGAGGAGGAAATCCTCTCGGCCACCGGGGTTATAAAAAAATACTTAAAGGTTAATCATCCGGACCTCCCAATATTTGCATTGGGAGAAGAGAAGTTTATTAATGAATTGAAAGAATCCGGTTTAACCTTTTCTGAAGATCCTTCAAAAATCAAGGTAGTGATAGTCACTCTGGACAGAACTTTAAATTACGACAAGCTGGAGATTGCAGCTAAATCACTTGAACTGGGAGCCCTGTTTCTTGCTGCTAATATCGATGATACATGCCCGGTGGATGAGGGTGAAATACTTGATGCCGGCTCAACAATCTCTGCACTTGAAAAGAGAACACACAGAAAACTTGAACTTCATTTCGGAAAGCCTTCGCAATTTATGTTTGAAGAGGCTATGAACCTGATTAATACACCTGCTGATAAAGTGCTGCTTGTCGGGGACAGAATTGAAACCGATATAAAAATGGGAAATATGTTCGGTGTGGACACCGCACTTGTAAAGACAGGAGTGAAATCAAACCCTAAGGATTACAACGGGACTGCCCCCAAATATATAATCGACTCAGTATTTGATTTACTCTGCTGAGATAATTTAACCTATTCCTGACTTTCGAGCCAGCGTTCCGCATCGATTGCAGCCATAGCTCCGGTGCCCGCAGCGGTTATAGCCTGTCGATAATATTTATCTGCGACATCTCCCGCAGCGAAAACTCCTTCGATATTTGTTCTTGTTGTACCGGACTGAACAAGGAGATATCCTGTTTCATCCATATCAAGAACACCCTTGAATATTTCCGTATTTGGTTTATGTCCGATTGCGACGAACAGACCGTCTGCTTGAAGTTCTTCAACCCCGCCTTTGACGGTATCCTGAAGAATTACACCAGTCATTGTTTTTCTTCCGTTTTCTTCTATACCCAGAACTTCTTTAACAACTTTATTGGTCATTATTTTAATTTTAGGATTTTTTGTTACACGATCCAGCATAATCTTGGAGGAACGGAAACCTTCTCGTCTGTGGATGATAATCACTTCTGAAGCATGTCTTGTAAGGTAGTTTGCTTCCTCCATGGCCGTATCTCCACCACCAACCACTAAAACTCTTTGATTCTTAAAGAAGAAACCATCGCATGTGGCACAGGCCGACACACCAAAGCCCATAAATTTAGATTCGCTTTCTATTCCCATAAGACGTGCAGAAGCACCTGTGGAAATAATCACTGAATCGGCTATGTAATCATCATCATAAGATATCACTTTGAAAGGTCTTTTACTGAAGTCGATAGCGGTGACATCGCGGAAAAGAAACTCGGCCCCAAAACGAGAAACCTGTTTCCTCATTACTTCCATTAATTCAGGACCTTGAATACCATGCTCAAAGCCGGGATAGTTTTCTACTTCGGTAGTAATGGTCAACTGGCCACCGGGTTGCATACCTTCAAAGATAAGAGGCTGAAGATTTGCCCTGCTTGCATAGAGACCCGCAGTATATCCAGCAGGACCCGAACCGATAATTATTATTTTATAGTGTTTTTTATCTGACATTTTTTCTCCTACAATAAATTAAATTCAATTGTTGTTGGATTAAGTTGTTACAAAAAAGATTCTGCTATCCTTCTGAAAGGAAGACCGCGTTTCGTCGCAAACCTGAAAGTTTTGCCCGTTTAATTGGGCTTTCGGCAAACCTTTTATTAAATTCCGGTTCATCCATTTCATTAATCTCTTCAAAAGTGATTCTGTTGTTATTGTTCAGAGGCATATAGAAGGAATTCTTTGAAAGGAGTGAGAACTTTAGGTTCCAGGGACATACATCCTGACATATATCACAGCCAAAGACATAATCCTGGAACTTTCCTTTAAACTCATTCCCTATCTCTCCTTTGTTCTCAATTGTGAGATAGGAGATACATTTATTTGCGTCTACAATATATTCGCTGACAATCGCCTCAGTCGGACAGGCGTCTATGCACTTTGTACAAGTACCGCAGTGATCCGGAACAGTAGCGGAATAACCGAGTTCTTTATTGATAAAAATATTTGCGATAAAGAACCAACTGCCGAATTCCCTGTTTATTAAATTTGAGTGCTTACCTATCCAACCTAATCCCGCACGCTGAGCCCAAACTTTATCCATAACAGGACCTGTGTCAACGTAAGAGATAAGCTCGACAGAAGGATCAACGGTTTTAAGTTCTTTCAAGAGAGTTTTGAGTTTGTCCCAAATAGTCAGATGATAATCTCTACCCCAAGCATACTGCGAGACTTTATAACCTTGTTTCTTTTCTATGTTTTCATCCCTCTTAAAGTAATTCATACCAAGAGAGATCACAGATTTTACTGAGGGGAGAATCTTCCTAACATCAAGGCGTTTCTCCCGGTTACGTACCATATATTGCATGTCTGCGTTATATCCGTTTTGAAGCCAGATATTCAATTTTTCAAATTCTGCGGTAACAGGTTCGGCTTTTGCAAAACCGACAAGATTAAAACCCTGCTTGTGTGCAATCTGCTCTATGACTTGATTTGTGATTTGCACAATTACCAGTTAAAACTGCTTTTAGTAATTTTTACATAAACAGAATTATCAACAATTCTTGTCTCAAAAGAGCGGAGTCCATTTCTATTATCCGGCTGCATTCCATCCTCGAGCCTGAACTTCCAGCCGTGGGCAGGACATACAACAAATCCATCTTCTATGAATGCATCCTGAATAATTGACATATGCTGATGCGGACAAACATTTGAGAGGGCATATACTTTGTCTTTAACGTTAAAAAGGGCAACTTCCTCATCGTCAATTATTACTTTCACACCTTTCTCTGAAGGAAGGTCTGAGAGAGAGCAAGCGAAAGAAAAGCCCTGTGGGTCAGCATTCAACATGTAAACCTCTTAAGGCAATTGATTCTTGCGGTTGAAATATTCATCAATCCAGTCTTCCTGGGGGGGAAGAAGCGGGGCTGCAGTTATTCTTCCGCCGAAGCCCATATATCTGATGCCGAATGAATTTACTCCTGTGGTCTGTATTGAATTCAGGACATCTGCGTTGATATTTATTCCATATTTAATTGCCAGGCCGGCAGTGTATGAGATCATATTATTTTTTACTTTCTGGAAACGGAGATCGCTTTTAATTTTTGCTTTAACTTTTTCAAAAGGCTGGAGCGAATCGTCAATTTTCTCTATTTCCTTGTCAATAAGTTTTATAACCGAATACCCGTCGGGGAGTTTGATTGGACCATAGACTTCACCGATAGCCATCATGGAAGCAACTCTACCGAGTTCTCCAAGAATCGAGACCGGAGTGAAACCATATTCACCATCTTTTACTTTTGTTGACTCACGTTTGTTATACAACCTTGCGAGGGACTTAAAATCTGTTCCCTTTTCAACTTCGGCTAATACCTGATTTACAATCTCGAGTGAGTCCGTTAATATCTCAATAATATTAAGGCGTGCAGGGAATTTGTATTCTTTGCTGTAGCTTTTATAAAATTCCTGAACTTCCTGATCTGTAACAGTAACGGAGTCGGTGAAGCGGGATTGAAGCATCTGGAAGAGATAGTTGTCGAACCACATTTTTAGCGAGGCTTTTACAGTTGGATCGTTCTGATATCCTTTTTTGAAACCTTCGCGTGAGAGGAGTTCTTTTTCAATGAAAGAACGGGTACGGCTATTGAGTTTCTTAAATATTGAAGTTATAGAAGTGTCAGTGACGCTGAAACCGTCAAAGCCTAGCATCAGAATATATTTTCTGAAATCAACAGGATCTTTTTCAAATTTAATAAGGGTTTGTTTAAGTGTATCTGCGGGATAATTATCCAAGATCTTTGCGACTTCGAGAGGCTCAAGATATATCTTGTCCCCTTGTTTAGTCTGATATCTGACTGATTTCTCCGAGAGTATCTGAGAGAGGATGATTGTGAGGCTCTTAAGGAGTTCGGCATCTACGTCTACTTTAATATTCCTGAAGTAATTTCCAAAGAATTGGTAATACAGTACATTTTCTTTTCTGGCCTGAACAATTTGTTTGGCTTTCCTATAGGATTCGTCTTCCTGATTTGGCTCAAGGAGGAGGCTTTCAGCCCGGTTTGTAAGCCGGAAGATATACCAGCCGTCGGGAGTCTGGATTGGATAAGTATACTCCCCTTTTTTCAGTTTGTATAGGGAGTCTTCAATTGATTCGTCCATTTGCCCGTAGACGATTTCGAGGGGAGCAGACTGTTCGGCCAATTCGGGACTTTCCGCAAGTATAGTGTCGAAAGGAATACCCTGACTGAGAAATGCATAGAGATTATCAATCTCTTCTTTATCTTCAGAGATAAGATAGTTAACGTAAAGTTTCGTTGCATTGCGGGCATATCCTTTAAGGATTTCCTGCTCGGTGATATTGACTTTCTCATTGATCTCTTTATGATATAAAAGGTCTCTGACAAACATTTTCTGAAAAGATTCATAAGTAATTCTCATCGCTTCAGTTGTGTCCAGTTTTTCTTCCAGTGCCTGGAGGGACCAGAGTTTCTCTGCAATAAGGGTATAAAGGAATTTTAACTTGTTTTCCCCCAGATTGCTTTTCTTTTGTTTACCGAAAACCGGCGTGAGTTCGTATCTTTCAAGAAATTCTTCACCGGAGATGGTGGTCCCGCCGACTCTTGCCAAGGGTTGAGCGTGAATCTGCAAAGCAGTCAAGTGAAGACATACCGCAATCAGGATGAAAAATATATGTGTTTTTATTGAATGCATTCTTTCAGGAAATTTTATTTATTAATTAGTAAATTTACCAAAATTATTGCTAATAATGAGAGTGAAAAGGGAGAGAGTGAAAAGGGGAAAAAGAAAGTGTGAGGAGTAAAAGGCAAAAGAAAGAAAAAGCATATTTAGATGTATTTTGAATGTATTATGAAACAGTGTTAAATGAGAGAAAAAGGTTTGCAAAAAGATGGAAACAAAGAGGAGGAAGTAAAGGAATTAAGATTTTGCTTATTATGGATTTAAGGGAATTAGGTCCCCAAACTTTTGCGGATTGGGGACCGAGAGGTATTATAAAATTATGAGATGTTTATCAGATGCGGCGGCGGAAGCCCTCACCCTGAACTTCGTGAACATTATTAATAATCACAAAGGCATTGGGGTCTATTTCTTTTACGGTATCGATGAGCCGAGTAACATCTTTAAGGGTTACAACGGTAAAAATAACTTCGCGGTCTATGTTACGGTAAAGGCCCTTTGCTTTCAGAGCTGTGCCGCCCCTACCAAAATCATCAATTATTACTTTTGCAATTTCATCGTTCTTGTCGGAAATGATATAAGCAGCACGGGCATAGTCAAAACCATCAATGATTACATCAACAAGTTTACTGGATATGAAAAGGAGGAAAAGGGCATAGAATGTAAGTGAAAGGGCAGGCCTGTCGGGTGAGATGTCCTTTATTTCAATAATAAAACCTGCCAGCGCGATAACGAAGAAATCTATTATCATTATTGCCTGACCGGGTTTTATGCCGTATCTTTTTTGCATAATTGCGGCGACGATATCTGATCCGCCGGTTGTGCCTCTGAACTTAAAAATTATTCCAAGACCAAATCCCAGAAGGACAGATCCGATAAGAATTAGAAATAAAAAGTCGTTTTGCAGAAGATCTTTAACGGTCTGGGTTTCCTGAAGTTTTATAAAATTAAAACCTGGGATATCGCCACGGAAGAAATCTATAAAGAAAGAGGAAAGAGTGAAACCGTAAAAAGTACGTATCCCAAATTGCTTACCGAGTTCTTTTAATCCCCAAAAAAAGAGAGGAAGGTTCAAACCCCAAATCAGGAGACCAACAGGAATAGTATTATTGCTGAGATAGTGGACTGCCATGGCCAAACCGCTGACTCCGCCGGGGACAACTTTTGCGTCTACAAGGAAGATACCGATTCCAATAGCCATTGCGGCTGAACCGATTGTAATTAATATATAATCAATAACAGGATATTTTCTAAAAAATGATTTTGTCATAATGAACCTAAAAACAGAAAAAACTTAAAATTACTGTGCAAATATACGGATTTTCGGCGGATTCTAGAGGGTGAGACGGGGTTTAAGCCCCGTCTCAAGGGATCAAAATTTGTCTGGATGACTGTGTGGGTGTTAAAAACGCCGGTATAGATTTTCTTGTTAATTCAGGAAGAGAATCTTTAATAATAAATTCAACTCTTCGGTTCATGGCTTTGTTTTCTTCGAGTTTATTTTCTGCTATGAGAGGATTTTTTCTGCCAAAACCTTTGGTTTTCATTCTGTTTTCGCTTATTCCCAGTTTAACAAGGGCTGCGCGAACCGAATTTGCGCGTTTAAGGGAGAGTTCTTCGTTATACTTATCTGTTCCGGATGAATCTGTGTGTCCATGAATTTCTATGTCCAGTTCCGGATAGGTTTTCATGAGATAATATATGCGGTTGATTGCATCTTTTGAAGAGTCCATTTTAATTGTTGCCTTGTCAAAATCGAAATATATGTTTCTTATACGTATTGCACTCTCAATTTGGGGAGCTTCAACATGATAATAGTTTTCAGCCTTAAGAGTCAAATTGGGGAGACAGAGATCAACATTAACTGCATGCAATCCATAGTATACGGGGGTGGCATATTCTACTAAGTAATAGTTGGTTAATCTTAAATAGATATCCTCAAAGAGAAAATCGAAGTCGTTAGTGTTACAGATGTAGTGATAGCTTCCGAAAGTGCCGGCAGCAATGCTATCTGCAAGGAGAACTTTATCGACATAGTCTCCGAAGGCAATTGTACTAACGTTAATATTGTTTTTATTCGCTGTTTCAATAATTTTATTTGTCTCATACTGAGTGGAAGAGTTTTCAAAACCATCGGTGATTACGAGGATATGCTTTCTTTTCAGAGAAGCACAATCAACAGCGGACAGAATTTCCAGCCCCTTGCCAATTCCGTCCTTAAGCGCGGTCATTCCTCCGAAATCAACAAGCCCGACTTCAAAGTTTTCAGAGAAGGTATTCCATTCCGTGTTGTTACGGGGATCGGGAATAGAGAGGGTGTGGATGTTGTTGTCAAATTTTATAATTGCAATTTTATCATCAGGCAATATGTATTTTTTTATGAAGCGGGTTACTGCTTCCTGCATTTTCCTTGTCCGGTATTGCCCCATCGAGCCGCTATGATCAAGAACCAGAACAATACCAAGGGGTGCACGATTTTTATCGACTGTTTCATTAACCCTGAATCTCTTTACATTATCCGACTTGGCAACTGAGCTGTCGGTAACCTGGCACCAATATTTTTTATAAGACTGATCATCCAGGCCGGTAATTATTTTTCCCTGATCATCCACCACATGGCCGTAGACTTTGATTTTAAGAGAATCATCTCCAAGTTCATTCTTTTCAATGCGGGTAATCTGGAGAGAAAGCTTCTGATTATTATTATCATCGTATTTAGCGGTACCCGTAATAAAATGTTCGCGTGCTGCATTGTCCGGACAATCTTCTGTAATCAGTTCCCCATCCTGCCCGAACTGGCTGCAGCCAACAGAGAAAAAAAGCATAAAAGCCGAGAGGGAAAAAACTAAAAATAATTGCTTTTTGAAATTTTGAATCATTTTTGACCTCAATAAAAATATTAAACACTAAAGTAAATATCGGATTTTATTCTTTAAAGTTCAAAAGCAACTTAAGATTGTTTAATTCAGAACAGGATAATTCCCTGACTTTGCCGGATTCGAGGTGATTGAGAAAGATGTTGGCAATTCTGATTCTTATGAGTCGAAGAGTGGGAAACCCGACAGATGCAGTCATTTTTCTGACCTGTCTTTTCTTTCCTTCCATTATGGTGATTTTTGCCCAGCTTGTTGGAATGGTTTTTCTTTCCCTGATGGGAGGAATCCTGTCCGGAAGAGTGAAGTTTTGGGGCATTAATTTAGTTCGGGCGGGCAGGGTTTTCCTTCCTTCAATAATTACTCCTTCAGAAAGTTTCCGGACTGCATTGTCATCGATTATACCTTCTACCTGCACCAGATATTCCTTTTCATGACGGAATTTAGGGTTAAGAAGGAGGTCCACGAGTTTCTTGTCATTGCTGAGCAAAAGAAGTCCTTCACTGTCATAATCCAATCTGCCAATTGGGTACACCTCCCCCGGGAATGAGAATAGTTCACCCAGAGTTTTTCTTCCGTTCTTATCAGTGAACTGAGAAAGGACGTTGTAAGGTTTATTAATCACAAAATATTTAAGTTCAGAAGTCATTTTTTCCGATATTATTGCAAATACTGTCTAATGCATCCCTGTAATAAATGTAAGACTGCTCTAAATCTACTTTCTCAATATTAAAATGAGGCTTGGCTCTCTGAACGAGGTCATAGTCCTCACCGTAAATAATGTTACTAAAACCCCCCACTGAATTGAATAAGACTCTTTTTCCGAATAAACTCCCTCCGATAACACAATCATTGAGGTGTATGAGCTTATCCAGATTATGGACATCCTTAACGTATTGATTTCCAATTATCTTCACTCCCCCATAGATTAAATCAATATCCGGGTGAGATTTCATATAAGCTAATCGTGTCTCGAGGTGATTATTCAGATATTCGTCGTCGCTACCTAGAAAAGTCACAAATCTACCTACAGATAAGGATAACCCCGTATTGAGAGCCAGGGGCAATTTTCTGTTGCGGTGTTTACAATATCTAATATTTTCGTGAGCAAGAATCAATTCGTCCAGGATGGAAAAAGTATTATCTGAACTGCCATCATCTATAACAATCAATTCCCAATCATGAATGGTCTGGCTGAGAACAGAATGAACGGCCCGCAAAATTAAAGATGCCCTGTTATAGGTAGGCAGAATTACGGAGATTTCAGGGGGAAAATTTTTGTATACTTTTAGTTCTTTCATTTAGAATATTATTCAATTTTTGACAGTCTAAATTAATAATTAATATTACTAATTTCAGATATATTTTTCGTATTTTTGTGGTATTCAAAATTTCAAAAGTTAAAGTTAAGTAAATGAGTTTTAGAGAGCAAAAAAAATATTTAGCTGAGCTAAAAAAGTTTGAATGGAAATTTACAGCTAAAGAGCAATATGACTATAAAATGTTCATAAAACGCGATAAGGATGAGGAAGATTTAGATACGATATCTCTCGGTAATCTGAAAGCGTTATATGAAAAATATGCTGTAAATATGGAAAAGAAGAATTTTGATCATTTTTTTAAGAAAGATAACTAAAAATAAACTGTTCACCTGAAAATCGAAAGGTGAGCATAAGCATTTTATCACAAACGAGGAAACGATGAATTTCAAAACCATTTATAAAATTATCGGATTATTAGTTTTTATACTTTCATTCGGAGTATTACATCTTACTGTACAACCGTCAGTTTCATTTTGGGATTGCGGCGAGTTCATAGCGGCAGGATATTATATGCAGGTACCCCATCCTCCGGGAACTCCGGTTTTCTTATTGCTGGGAAGACTCTTTTCAATGATTCCTTTTGTGGAAAATATTGCGCTCAGGGTTAATTACGTCTCAGTACTGTCAAGTGCTTTTTCGGTACTCTTCCTGTACCTGATTGCAGTAAAACTTATTGAGAACTACAGAGGGAAAGGCCCGAAGAGTTTAATGGATGCACTTGCAACATATATCGCTGCAGCGATTGGATCACTTTCTTTTTCATTCAGTGATACTTTCTGGTTCAGCGGGGTTGAATCTGAAGTTTATGCAACAAGCACTTTCCTTTTCGCAGCAATTACTTATTTAATGATACGCTGGAATGAAAAAGCAGACAGCAAGGATAACGAAAAATATATTTTACTGATTGCTTACCTAATTGGTTTGTCAACAGGTGTTCACTTAATGAGCGTACTGGCAATAATTTCTGTAGTCATGATTATAGTTTTTAGAAAATATGTTGATGATGAGAAGGCATTAAAGAAAACAGGATATATTCTTATTATTCACGCAGCAGTAATTTTAATAATCGCCTTTGTGCTTTGGGGAGGACAAAAGGGAACAACCCCCCCATCACCGGAGGAGTATCAGTCCTTCGACAGCCGATTTAAGCTAATTATCGCAGGACTAAGCGCCATAATAATCGGGTCAATGTGGAAGAAATTATTTACAAGAAACTCTATTTATACTTCTTTGATTATTGGCGGAATTGCATTGTTCGCCACTTATCCCGGAGTTGTTAAAGTGGTTCCCGGATTAATGGCAAAAATTGCAGGTAACAGTTTTACACTTGATATTATGTTTCTTGCTATTATTTTCGCTGTTTTGGGATATGGAGTATATTATTCAATAAAGAAAAACAAACCGACAATGAATCTGGTTTTTCTGTCCGCAATATTCATTCTGCTTGGATTCACTACTTATACACAGGTAATCGTAAGAGCTAATCAGGATTTACCAATGAATGAGAATGAACCAAATGACTTTACGGAGTTGGTTTCTTACCTTAACAGAGAGCAATACGGAGATTTCCCAACATTTAAGCGCCGATTTGCGAGTGAACAACATCAGATGGTGGTTTATCAAAACTACTCAAGTGATCTGGAATTCTGGTGGAAGTATCAGATGAACCATATGATGACGAGATATTTGTTGTGGAACTATGCCGGAAGAGAATCATGGATACAGGATGCCGGTGCCAATATTTATCCGTTTAACTCGCTGGGAAATGCAATAGGGAAAATATTTAATGTCAGATTTGCAGGAGAGGCAAAAGATTCATTATTCGGCATTCCGCTTTTACTGGGTCTACTGGGAATTTACTTCCACTTCAGGAAGGACTGGAAGATGGCGAGTATCTTTATGATCCTGTTTATATTTATGGGGTATCTGACGGCATTTTACCAAAACCAGCAGCAGCCTCAACCGAGAGAGCGTGATTATTTCTATGTAGGAGCATTCTTTTTATACTCCATATGGATTGCAATAGGAGTGCGCGGACTGATTGATGTTGTTATGGACCGGTTCGGCGAGGGAGCAATCACAAGAGTTGCTGTTCCTGTTATATTATTCCTTGGGATTGTTTTTGTCCCCATGAGAATGCTACAGGCTAATTATTATACGCACGACCGATCGAAAAACTGGGTACCTTGGGATTATTCTTACAACTTGCTACAGAGTTGTGCTCCAAATTCCATATTATTCACTAACGGGGATAATGATACATTCCCATTGTGGTATCTGCAGGATGTAGAAGGTGTAAGAAGAGACGTCCGAATAGCTAACTTAAGCTTACTCAATACTCCCTGGTATATTAGACAGTTGAAAAACCTCGAGCCATACGGAGCTAAAAAAGTTGAGATGAGATTTCGTGACGATGAAATAGAAAAACTAGGACCATCTCAATGGGAACCGCAAATGGTTAATGTTCCCGTATCGCCCGAATCATATAAAGAATACGGTGTTACTGATACTACATTTACCAATGCGGGTAAAATTTCCTGGCTGATGAATAATACAACCACTTATGGTGAGTATAAGATTATCCGTATTCAGGATATTATGGTTAAGGAAATTGTTGAAGCTAACATGTGGCAACGCCCGATTTATTTTGCCGTAACCTGTTCTGAGGATAGCAAGATAGGGCTTGGCGATTACCTGAAGATGGAAGGAATGGCACAAAAGCTGGTACCGGAAAAGAAAGTGGGTAATGTTGAATTTGTTAATGAGCCCGTGCTTAGACAGCAATTATTTAATAAAGATGCCGGCTATTCCAAAAATTACAGACCAGGATTTAAATTCAGAGGACTTAATGACAGAAGCATCTTTTTTGACGAAAATCATGAAAGATTAACCCAGAATTACAGGAACTCATTCATACGATTAGCTCTCTACTATATTGGGAACGGCAATCAGAAAGATAAAGCGATTGAGGTTCTGGACGAAATGGAAAAGAAGATGCCAAGGGATATCATGAAAATAGATTACCGTTATTTATTTGATATCGGGAATATCTACCATGGTGCCGGCGGAATAAAGCAATTTACGTCAATAGCTAAGGAAGTGGAAAAAGAAGCACTCAAAGCAATTGAGGAGAATCCATCTGATGCTTCTTCTTATTATAATCCCTACCGTATTCTTATGGAAACTTATGAAAAGCTTAAGGATTACGAGAAACCGATAACCGTATTAAAGAAACTTCAATTGATTTATCCGAATGATCCTTCAATCCAGTCACAGATTGACAGATTAAATTCTTTACGCAGCGGAACTTCAAATAACACAGGTGTACTAAAAGATACGATAAAACCGAATTAAGAAAAGCAAATAAGCTGCTGAACTAAATCCTCTTTTGCGATTAATCAGCGGCTTATTTTATTTTTAGCATACAGAGAAATATCTATTAGATGAAATTATTAGTAATTGCTCTCTCGGGCATAGGAGATGCATTAATGTTCACTCCGGCGTTGGCTCTATTAAAAGAGAAAACCCCGGGGGTAGAAGTTGATGCTCTTGTTATGTACCAGGGAGTTAAGGACATTTATGAGAGAACGAAGTATTTCGATAAAATTCACTACTTTGATTTTCTTAATGAACCTAAAATGAATGCCTTGAAATTTGTTTTAAGCCTTAGAAAGAAATATACTCATTCAATTAATGTCTATCCGGCAAACAGAAGAGAATACAATTTAATTCAATTTTTAATCGGGGCAAAAATCCGGGGTGGCATCAACTATCTGAGAAGTGATTTTGCCCAACTTGGGTTTTTGAATAACGTCCGCATCACCGAGAATGATTCGGTTCACAATGTCAGGGAAAATATTCTTCTTGTTAAAAAGTTTTTTAATATCCTCAGTGAGGTTGAACCATCTTTGCTTTTTAGTTTATCGGATAAAGACTTATTGTATGCCGATGAATTTTTAAGAAAGGGTAGTATTTCTAAAGAAGATTTGCTGGTTGGTTTCCATCCGGGGTGTTCAACTCTAAAAAATCATATAAACAGGCGATGGGGACCTGAAAAATTTGCCGAACTGGCCAAGTTGTTAACAGATATTAATAATGCGAAAGTATTAATATTCGGCGGACCCGATGAATCAGAACTTAAAGAATCTGTTAAAAGATTAGCGGAAAGAAAAAATGTTATGTCCGTTAACACGGAGAATTTGGGTCAAACGGCAGCAATCATAAGAAAGTGCAATCTGTTTGTTACGAATGATTCAAGTTTAATGCATGTCGCGGCTTCTCAGGGAGTAAAAACTTACGCTATTATCGGACCAACTAACAGGCATTATATCCATCCCTGGAAAACGGAATACGAGATTATTTCGCTGGATTTGAGCTGTTCCCCCTGCTTTATATACTCACCGGAACCTTTGAATTGCAAAAGAACTGATGTTAAATATAAATGTATCAGAGAAATGACTCCGGATATTGTCTTTTCAAGATTAGGAATAAAAAAATAATTCATTTTTCTGTAATTTTTACTTGACTTTTATCAATATGATTCTAATTTACGGATTGCGTATTTAAAAATTTTAAAATTTGACCCATCAGGGAATTATTTTCGCTTAAAAAGTTAAATAATTTTGTAAAAGTGATTTCTCGTTTTAGATTTTCACAAATTTCGGACTTAAAGAAAGGAATTATGCATGGAATTTTATGAATTACACCCGGTTACCCCGCAACAGCGCTTTATAAACAAAGCAGTAGAAATTATCAAAGGAGGGGGGATTATAATTTATCCTACCGACACAGTCTACGGGCTTGGATGTGATATTTTTAATAAAGAAGCTCTTGAGAGGCTCATGTCAATTAAGCATGATGCAGGCAGCAAACTTTTAAGTTTCGTATGCTCGGATCTAAAGGATATTTCCAAATATGCGCGTGTTTCAGACTACGCTTACAGAACCATGAAGCATTTACTTCCCGGAGCTTATACTTTTGTTCTTCCTGCTGCGAAGGAAGTCCCAAAAAAACTATGGACTAAAAGAAACACAGTCGGAATAAGAGTCCCTAATCACCAGATTACGCTAAATTTAGTAAAAGAGATCGGAAACCCTATTATAAGCACAAGCGTTACAAACCGTATGGGTGATGTACTGACAGATCCGGAAGAAATTAAATCAATTTTTAACACACAAGTGGACCTAATGCTATCAGTAGGGCATCTGCACGGGACACCATCCAGTGTTATAGATTTAAGTGATGAACAACCCGTTATACTAAGAGAGGGATCCGGTGATACATCTCTCTTCAAACAATGATTAAAATTCTTTTTCAGAACCAATCTCTGCATTTATGAAAGAAACAGTTATCCGCGTAAAAAAGATTGTAAGCGCAGACAGTAATGATAAAATATTCAGCGATCACTGTGTTAGAATCACGGGCAATTTAATCGCTGACATTTTCCCCTATAAAGAATCCGCAATTAAGGATTTTAAAGGAGAATATATTGATGCAAGCGAAAAAACACTGATACCCGGTTTTGTTCAGACTCATATTCATCTCTGCCAGACTCTTTTCCGAGGATTGGCCGATGATCTTCAGTTGCTGGACTGGCTTCAACTTCATATCTTCCCATATGAGAACGCACATGACAAAAATTCACTTCGTGCCTCCGCACAGCTTGGAATTAACGAATTGCTCCTGGGCGGAACTACAACTTTGTTAGACATGGGAACATTAAAGCATCAAGAAGTTATTTTTGATGAATTAATAAAATCAGGTATCCGTGCTCATGCAGGGAAATGCATGATTGACATAAATGATTTATTCCCGGAATTTAAGTCGACAACTCATGATGAATTAACTGAGACTCATGAATTGGCGAATGAATTTCACAATCAGAGAAATGGTCTCGTTCAATATGGATTTGCACCAAGATTTGTGCTTTCCTGCAGTGAAAAACTGTTGCGTGAAACAAAAGAAATGATGAAAGATTTTCCAGGAAGCATTTATCACACACATTCTTCAGAGAATATGGAAGAGATAAAAGTCGTAAGACAAATGCATAATAAAGAAAATATTGAATATTTCGATTCAATTGGCGTTTTAGATGATCACACGATACTAGCTCATTGCATACATTTAAATAATCGCGAAATACAACTAATGAAGAAAAGCGGTTCCCGGATTTCACACTGCCCTTCCTCCAATTTAAAGCTTGCAAGCGGTATTGCTAATATTCCGGCATATCTGAATGAAAATATTTCTGTATCCCTCGGAGCTGATGGTGCTCCGTGTAATAATCAATTAAGTATCTTTACAGAAATGCGTCTTGCTTCATTAATTCAAAAGCCCTTTCACGGTGCTGATGTAATGAACGCAAAAACAATTTTCAGACTTGCTACTATTGAGGGGGCTAAAGCACTGCATCTTGAAAAACAAATTGGCAGTATTGAAAAAGGTAAAAAAGCCGATTTGCTTTTGCTTGACTTAAATAAGCCATACTTATCTTTAGGAAAGGAAGAAGCCAGTATCTATTCGAATATTGTGTATAGCGGAGATAAGTCAATTATTGATTCGGTTATGTTAGACGGGGAATGGAAAGTGAGAAATCAAAAATCATTAGTATATTCGCAAGAGGATTTGACTAATTATGGGAAAGAGGAATTAGTAAAATTATTAAAGAGAGCAGGTTAATTTTAATGAAAGTACTGTTTGCTACGCAGAATAAGGGGAAGTTAAAGGAAGTTAAAGCAATATTAAATTCTTCATCGATAGAAGTACTATCGCTCATCGGAATAGAAGAAATTCCGAATGTAGTTGAAGATGGGGATACATTTGAAGCTAATGCACGAAAAAAAGCAAAAGAGTTTTATGATCACTACAGAATACCGGTAATAACAGATGACTCCGGCCTGGAAACAGAGCAATTGCTTGGTCTGCCGGGAGTGATCTCGGCAAGGTATTCCGGTGAGAAAGCAACTGATGAAGCTAACAATCAAAAGTTGCTGAAAGAATTAGAGAAATATCCGGAACCTCATAAAGCCCGGTTTGTTTGCTGTGCTGTATATTTTGATGGGAAAGAATTCCTATCGGTTTCCGGACATATAGAAGGGGCCATAACATCTGATTCAAGAGGGGTAAACGGTTTTGGGTATGATCCTTTATTCATCCCTAATAACTATAAGAAAACAATGGCTGAACTTTCCCCCGAGGAGAAAAATATGATCAGCCATCGTTCACAAGCTATTAAAAAATTGAAAGCACTACTCGTCGAGAAGTGTCCGGTTTAATGAACTGCTTTCAGTGCATTATAATTTACTTCTATTGTCCTTGTAATATCCTTCTCTGAATGTACACTTGAGATAAAATAAGCTTCAAATTGTGCGGGCGGCAGGTAGATTCCATTCTCCAACATTAAATGGAAGTACTTCCCGAACTTTACGGTATCAGATTTCAAAGCACTCTGAAAATCTGTAACTTTCCCTTCTGTAAAAAAGAGGCACAACATTGAACCTATTCTGTTAATGCAATAATGCAGGTTTAATTTCTTAAGATTTTCTTTTATTCCGATTTCAAGATTTGCGGATATTGTTTCTAATTTAGAATATAATTCCGGATGACTCTTTATATGAGTGAGAACTGCATACCCGGCTGACATGGCAAGCGGATTACCGCTAAGTGTTCCTGCCTGATAAACAGGTCCTGCCGGAGAAATGAATTGCATAATATCTTTTCTTCCTCCAAAAGCTCCCACAGGAAGCCCCCCACCTATTATTTTTCCGAATGTTGTTAAATCAGGTTTAATGCCTGTTAGTTCCTGAACCCCTCCCTGTGCGACACGAAAACCGCTCATTACTTCGTCAAAAATAAGCACTATACCTTCTTCATCACAAATCAGTCTGAGTTCTTTTAGAAAATTAATATCCGCTGGTATCACACCCATATTGCCCGCAGCAGGTTCAATTATCACAGCCGCAATCTGATTTCTATTTTCCCTGACAAGATTCTTTACTGAATCTATATTATTGTAATCCGCAACTAATGTATCTGCCGCATTATTTTTTGTTACACCCGGACTCGTCGGCACTCCAAAGGTAAGAGCACCTGAACCTGCCTTTATAAGAAAACAATCGGCATGCCCGTGATAACACCCTTCAAACTTTATAAATTTGTCTCTGTCGGTAAATCCTCTGGCAAGTCGAACAGCAGACATCGTAGCTTCCGTACCGCTATTGACCATTCTGATCATTTCAATTGATGGGACCAATTCGTGTAAAAGTTTTGCCATTTTAACCTCTATTTCGGATGGTGTCCCGAAACTGACCCCTTGTTCGATTGCTACATGTAGTGCCTCTTTAATAAAATCAGGGCTATGTCCGAAAATGTGTGGTCCCCAACTGCCAATATAATCGATATAAGAATTATCATCCACATCTATTAAGCGGGAACCTTCACCCCTTTTCATAAATATCGGAGTGCCCCCGACTGATTTAAATGCACGAACGGGTGAGTTCACACCTCCAGGTATATATTTTTTTGCTTCTTCAAATAACTTTTCACTTGTGGAGATACTCATTTCACTTCCTTTTTTGTATAAATTACAGTGTAAATATAAGAAATAGTTGCGAAGTTATTGAGCAATCAATAATTCCAGTTCTCATCTAAATAAATTTCTATGTGTTATTAAAACAGAGTCTGATTTAAAAATAACGGTCTGGGCACTCGGTCACATATATTTCAACTTTTGTAAAACCCTAAACGGATATGAATAATTGAATTCTTTTACTTATTTTAAATTTGAAATTCAATTAATTATAATATGGTTATTAATCCTGTCCAATATGAAACAATTAGATGACTCGATTCAGTTTCTTAAATCGGTAGGTCCTAAACGCGCAGAGTCTTTTGTAAAAGTTGGGATTAAGACTGCACGGGATCTCCTTTTTTATTTTCCAACCAGATATCTGGACCGATCTACATTATTAACCTCTTCAAAAGCTTTTATGTTTGTTGAAAACGGATATGAAGGGGAAATTACCATCCTAGGGAGAGTAACATCACAGGAGCTAAGACATTTCGGAAGGAAAGAATTACTGACTGTACATCTGAGAGATTCAGACGGTTTTTTTGAATGTATCTGGTTTCAGGGAGCAAAATTCTATAAAGACAGATTTCGGGAGGGAGACACTTTTCTGATTTCCGCCAAACCAACAATTTCGAAATTTGGCAATCTCCAATTTATACACCCCGATTTCGATAAAATCACTACAGAGGAGTCTCAAACTTTTTATAATACAGGCAAGATTATTCCTTCTTATCGAATACCAAAAGAACTGAAAGTGAGCAACATCGGTGATTTGAGTCTCAGAAAAATTATTTCTTATACTCTCGAGTCATATGGTTCATTAATTAGCGAGACTTTACCTCAAAGTATAATTGCCGAAAACCACTTACAGGATCTTTCTTATGCCGTTAACCAATTGCATTACCCACAAGATACTCAGAATCTCGAAAATGCAAAGAAGAGATTTAAGTATGAGGAGTTGTTCTATCTTGAATTATTAGTTGCTTTAAGGAAAAAGCAGATAAAAACCAAGCAAACAGGGATAAAATTCCGCATTAAGACTAATCTTGTTTCCGAATTTCTTAATCATCTCCCTTTTGATCTGACTCAATCACAACTCAAAGTTCTGAGCGAAATCAAAACAGATATGCTAAACGAACATACCATGAACAGACTAATTCAGGGTGATGTCGGTAGCGGAAAAACGATAGTTGCTTTGATTTCAATTCTAATTGCTGTGGACAACGGATATCAGGCGGCCTTTATGGCTCCTACTGAAATACTTACAGATCAGCATTACAGAAACTTCTTAAAAATCTTTGAAAGCTTTTCACAATACTTTACTGAAAAAAGAGTGAGTATAGCAATAATTATCGGAGGACAGTCCAAGAAGCTAAGAGAAAGCCAGATTAATGAGATCGAAGTAGGCAAAGCCGATATTGTAATCGGAACTCACGCACTTTTTGAGGAGAATATAAGATTCAAGAATCTGGGTCTTGTTATCATAGATGAACAACACAGGTTTGGAGTTATTCAACGAGCAAAGCTTTTAAGCAAAGGGATTACTCCTGATATCATTGTAATGTCCGCGACCCCAATTCCCAGAACACTCTCCATGACGCTATACGGAGATCTCGATATATCAACAATCAATGAGATGCCAAAGAACAGAGTCCCAATAAAAACCCTACTTCGAGGCGAAAGCAAGTTACCTGATATTTATGAATTCATTGTTAATAAGGCTAAGGACGGGATACAGGCATTTATTGTTTATCCCCTTGTCGAGGAATCCGAGAAATTAGAATTAAAAGCAGCTCAAACTTATTTCAATGATTTGACTCGATCCTTTTTAGCAGAAGTAAAAGTCGGACTGATTCACGGACGCATGAAGTGGAAAGAAAAAGAAGAAGTGATGCTAAATTTTGTAGAAAAGAAGTATGACATCCTTATATCAACAACCGTGGTTGAAGTTGGAATAGATGTTCCGAACGCGAATATCGTTTTAATAAACGATTCTCATCGCTTTGGATTAACTCAGCTTCATCAACTAAGAGGTCGTGTCGGAAGGGGAAAAGAGCAGGCATACTGTATCCTCGTTACTAAAGATGAAATAATTGCAGCTTCAAACAAGATAAAAGACAACTTAGATTATCTTTCACCCATGCAAATAGAACGCTACAAAGCAAGCATCAGGTTACGCTCAATGGTCAAATATCTTGACGGTTTTAGAATTGCTGAAATTGATTTTAAGCTTAGAGGACCTGGGGATATTTTTGGAATTAAACAAAGCGGGTTTCCCGATTTAAAGTTTGCAGATATTACAACTGATTCTGAAATTCTAATTGCTGCTAAAAGAGATGCTTTTAAATTAGTCGAAAACGATCCACATTTCTCTCTGCCGGAAAATCAAATCATAAAAAAGAACCTTATATCCCATTATTCCGAAAATCTGAAATACGCAAAAATCGGATAGCTGATAATATGCTGCTATTTCTGTAATGACTTTACATTTGTCAATTCTTCTTGCTCTTTGCAAGAAAAATTAAATTCTTTAAGAAAACTCATTGACAAAATTTTTTAAAAGATTATATTTACAACAAAAATATTTTATTATTTGAGGAAACTATTTCTTCGACAACATTACATCCATTAAACGTCGCATTAATATTTAATGCGAAACCGGAAAATCCGATTTCCTTCCAAGAACTATCTTTATTCCGTTCGGGAAATATCGAAATAAATTCTGATACATTCACCGAATGGGACACTTGGGAAACAATTAATGCAGTAAAGGATGCACTCAGTGAATCTCATAACGTTACCTTGATTGAAGCTGATTGTCGCTGTTTTGAAAAAATAAAAGAAAACTCTCCGGATATAGTTTTTAATATTGCAGAAGGTTTATTCGGATTAAGCAGGGAAGCTCAGATTCCGGCTATTCTTGATATGCTGAATATTCCCTATACAGGTTCTGATGCACTAACGCTCACCATTACATTAGACAAATCACGGGCTAAAGAAATTTTATCGTATTATAAAATCCCCAATGCCCCATTTCAAATTTTTAATAATTTAGGCGAAATAAATTCATTCAGCCTAAATTTTCCGGTTATTATTAAACCTGTTGCCGAAGGATCGGGAAAAGGAATTCTCTCTTCTTCTGTGGTCCATGATATGCATAATCTAAAAAACGGCATCGACAGAATATTATCTGAATATAATCAGCCGGCTTTAGTAGAAGAGTTTCTCGAAGGAAGAGAATTTACAGTTGCTGTTTTGGGTAATGGAAATGAAGCAGTGGTTTTGCCGATTATCGAAATTGATTTCACTACTTTACCGAAGGATTTTACCCCCATCTATTCTTATGAAGCTAAATGGATTCTTGATACCAAAGAAAACCAGCTGGATATATTTTCGTGCCCTGCAAAGATCGACAACAAACTTGAAAAAAACATCGCATCAATCGCCCTGAATACTTATCATACGTTACGATGTAGGGACTGGAGCAGAATTGATATGCGCATTGACAGAAATAATATTCCGAATATTATAGAAATTAATCCGTTACCGGGAATACTCCCAGATCCTAAAGAAAACTCCTGCTATCCAAAAGCCGCAAGAGTGGCAGGTATGGATTACAATAAAATGATCAATGAAGTTCTTAACTCAGCAAGAAAAAGATATTCAATTTAATGACTGAAGACATAAAAATATTGATTACATATAATGCACCAGTTGCTTTGTATTCAGTATACTCCGGGAAAGAGTCTGTTTCCAAACCAGATGATCTGTCGGAGAGCAGTTTCTTTAATGAGCTTGCTTTTATAAAAGAATCACTTTTAAAATACTTTTCAGAGGTCGAAATATTAGCTGTAGACAGTGATATTTTCTTATTAATTGATAAGCTAAATATTATCAAACCTGATGTCATTGTCAACTTCGTGGAATCCGTAGAAGGAGTCACATCCTTCGAATCATATGTAACCGGGCTATATGAATTAATGAATATCCCTTATACCGGCAACGACACCCTGACACTTAGTAATTGTCTTGATAAATCAAGAGCAAAGGAATTTCTTACTGCTCAGGGAATAAACACACCTAAGTATTTCATCTATAAACCATCTGCCAAAAATCCGCTTAAGGATTTTGATCTAAACTTCCCCGTCATATCGAAACTGGCAAAAGAAGATGCGAGCATCGGAATATCTGAAAATTCTGTTTCTTATAATGAAACTGAGTTGTTAAAACAACTTGGGTTTTTAGCCAAAACATATAACCAGAATATTATTCTTGAAGAGTATATTGACGGAAGAGAATTTAATGTTGCCATTCTGGATGATTTTCCCCTTCCGATATCAGAGATTTGCTTTAACTCGCTTCCGGATAGTTTACCCAAGATTGTAACATATGAAGGTAAGTGGATTGTGGATACTGTGTATTACGATAATACTGTTCCACAGTGTCCGGCAAATATTGATGATGATTTAAAGTTTCTCCTTGAGACAACTGCTATTCGAGCATATCACGCACTTAATTGCCGTGATTATGTCCGAGTGGACATAAGATTATCTCAGAGCGGGATTGCTTATGTTATTGAAGTAAATCCAAATCCCGATATCTCTTTAGACTCCGGTTTCAATAGGGCAGCTAAAGCTGTCGGAATTGATCATGGAATGCTCTTGAATAAATTAGTAACTCTTGCTTTAAAAAGAAGAATTTATGATACGGCAATTAAAGCAATCTGATAGAGAACAATTAGCCGATATGCTAAGAGCAATCAACACCTTTAAAGAGGAAGATGTTAATGTTGCCCTTGAATTAATTGATATTACATTAAATTCACCCAATCAGGATGACTACCATATTTTTGTCTGGGAAGAGGACACTAAAGTATTGGGTTACCATTGTACAGGAAGACGTCCCATAACCGATGCGGTTTATGATTTATATTGGATTGTCGTGCATCCTGATTTTGCCGGTAAAGGCATAGGGAAAAAACTATTAGCACATTGTGAGGAATTTGTTGAAGAAAATAAAGGACGGTGGATTCTTGCTGAAACTTCTTCAAAAGAAACTTATGAGGCAACTCGCTTGTTCTATATCAAGAATAATTATGCTGTGATTTCAAAGATTGAACACTTTTATTCTTTTGGTGAGGCACTTGTTACTTATGGAAAATATTTATGGACAAAATCTTAAGGTGATATGATGGAACTTTGGCAACAAATGGTTCGGGACAGTATTCATACAGTCGACCAGTTGGTTGAAAAATTCTCTATAGACAGAGGTGTAGCGGAAAAATTAAATAAATTTTTCCAGGTTCGAATTAATCCATACTATCTCAGTCTTATTAAATATCCCGGTGACCCAATTTGGTTACAGTGTGTTCCCAATATAAAAGAGCTTCAGGATCTCGACTCTGATGAAGACCCACTATATGAAGATGCTATGAGTCCCGTACCCAATATTACTCACAGATATCCGGACCGGGCATTATTTTTAGTTACTAGCCAATGCGGTCTCTATTGCAGATTTTGCACACGAAAAAGAAAGGTCGGTAATTCTGATAAAATTTCCATGCGCGGCCTTGAATCAGCCTTCAGGTATCTAGAAGCACATACTGAAATCCGCGATGTGATCCTTTCAGGTGGAGATCCGCTTATGCTCACAGATGTTATGCTCGAGAAAATCCTCAAAAGGTTGCGCTCTATTCCTCATTTGGAGATAATTCGTCTAGGGACTAAAATGCCCTGCGTATTGCCACAAAGAATTACACCCAAATTGTGTGACATGCTGAAAAAGTATCATCCTCTTTACGTAAACACTCACTTCAACCATCCCTGGGAAATAACACCTGAGAGTTCCAAAGCCTGCGAAATGCTCGCTAATAATGGCGTCCCGGTGGGCAATCAAATGGTACTTATGAAGAATGTTAATGATGATCCTGTTATAGTAAAAGAGTTGATGCAAAAACTTCTTAAAATTCGCGTCCGTCCTTACTATATTTATATGGCCGATGAGACTAGAGGCGCAAACCATTTCCGGACTTCAATTCAGAAAGGAATTGAAGTAATTGAAAACTTAAGAGGATGGACCAGCGGTCTGGCTGTTCCTCATTTCGTAATTGATGCTCCCGGAGGCGGAGGGAAAATTCCAATACTTCCTAACTATGTTATGGAATTCGATGAAGAGAAAATTGTAATGCGTAATTACAAAAAGAATGTTTTCCTTTATAAGAATGTCGAGGAAGAAAAAGAATTATCTTCTGAAATTATGAAATTAGATACTTCAAAGAGAAAGCAGACTGCTAAAGGCAATAAGACAAACGGGAAAACATCTACAAGAAGAGTCTCGACGCCGCTGAGAATTTCCGTACCCGATTTAGAAGAGATAGGCATTTAATAAAATAATGCAGCCCCTCTTATTTGTCTTTTAGCAGGATATCAATTAAATCTTGTTCAAGAGAAATAACCGGAGTTTCGACTATCCTTCCTGTTTCTACTCCGTCCAGGTATATGATGAACGTGGGAACTAATTTTATATCCATTTCTTTAACATCAACAAAGAATGCATCTTTTGTTCTGTCAACACAAATTAATTTATGCTGATCTTCGGGAAAATTTATTTCTTTTAGTATTCTTACAAATCTTGGGACTTCCCTTCTGCTGTCACTGCACCATGTTCCCAAAACTGTTGTAATTGTCACCTCATCAAAATCTAATTCTTTTTGGAACAGCACTTCTTTCTTTACTTCATAATTATTCATCTCTGAATTAAACCACCAGCTGAATGAAGAATCCTGAAAAACTTCAACCGGACATTCTCCCACAACCATTGATTTTTCACTTTTCCCGTCAATAATTATTTTGTAATTTTTCTGCGGAAACATTGAAATTACCATAAAGACCCATATAACTAATATATTTTTCATTTTATTCTCACATTTTTATAAGTTTTTTCTCACATCAAGGCCCCATAACAATTTTGTACGCAGAATTTCAAAGTAATTTGAGAGTGGCGTATGCAGGATTTTTAGTGGTTTAGGGTCCTTCTTAATTTCTAATTCAACTGGTGGATTTAATTCTTTAACCCTTTGGCCATCGCAATTGACTTGAACTTTTGTGCTGACTGATTCAACGTAAACTGAAACCACCTGATTATTTGGAATCACGAGAGGTCTTACTGTCAATGTGTGAGGAGAAATTGGGCTTAACGTAATAACATCGGATTTCGGACTGACAATTGGCCCGCCTACAGATAGGGAATAACCCGTTGAACCGGTTGGAGTGGCAATTATCAGACCGTCTGCGGAATATGTAGCTACTGATTCGCCATCAACTTTTATGGTAATCTCGATCATCTTTGGCCAGTTTCCTTTATCAACCACTATATCATTAAATGCAATAAATTCCTCTCCGCAGCCGGTGTTACTTTTTCCTGTTAGCACCATCCTTTCTTCGATACTGTATTTACCTTCAAGCACATAATCGATAAATGTGTCAATATTCTGAATTTCAACTTCAGCTAAAAAACCGAGTTTACCAATATTGATTCCGACTACAGGTTTTTCGTACTGATGTGCCGTATAAGCAGTTGATAGCATTGTCCCGTCACCCCCTATAGATAGGAGCAAATCGGAATTCCCCGCAACTGTTTTAATGTTTACAAGAGGAAATTCTTTCAGAGGCCATGGTGATCTTGACAAAGTATCGCAAATGAAATATTCAATCCCTTTTTGCTCTAATTTCGAGACCAACGAAAATACTACCTCATTAATATTTTCCTTGTTATAATTGCCGACGATTCCGAATTTCATAATTCACTTTTCTGATGTTAATGATTTATTATCCTTTACCCGTAACTCCCAAAGCTTTAAATATTTGATAAACACATAATGAGCCGAGAGAAGTGAGAGGATGAAGCCATGAATCCCGTCTAAAAGTCCTCTTTTCAATACATACATTTTTATAAAAATGAAAATTGGACGGAACAGCATATCAATCAGAGAGGCTTTCTTATTCCGCTCAAACAGTTCATTCGCAGCTAAAGAGGTATAATTATTTAGCTTTTTAAAGTAATGATCTATCGTGGGATCAGTATAATGATTCAAATCATTTTTTAGTAAACCCACCGGTGTATCCACCACTAAGCCTTCATGGACTTTATTTTGATTAAATTGGATTTTATTTCTATCAAACAGTCTGATAACCCTCCCCGGATACCACCCACAGTATTTTATCCATTTACCCAGAAAAAACGCTCTTCTTGCAACGCTATATGCTGTATAAACTGGCTCAGTTTTTTTAAGTATAATTATTTCTTCGGATAATTCAGGAGTAATCTCTTCATCCGCATCTATCCATAAAACCTGGTTATTGCTTAATTTCTTGAGCCCGGTATTTTTTGTCTCTGCATACCCCTGCCAGGATATCTTTTCGTATTTAACCCGAGGGAATTGTTTTATTATTTCTTCGGTCGAATCTGTAGTTGCATTATCCAGAAAAATATAGATCTCATCTATACAGTTTAATTGGCTATTGATGCAACGAGCAATATTATTCTCTTCGTTTTTCGCTATTACCAGTGAAGATATTTTGAACATTTTACTTAATTTTTTTTCTTACCCAGCAAAGATAATAAATCAGGCAGACTTTTTTTAAATACTAATGACACTACCACCATAAAAATTACCAATAACACTAATCCCGCAACAGCAAGATAAATGAAATTACCGATATCGCTCACAATTAATGAAGAAATATATTCCCGTATCAGGTATTTAACAAATAAGGCCAGTAAACCAATTAATAACACGAGGAAATAAAACCTTCGCAACAAGGATTTATCAATGCATACTACTTTTCTGCGAATCAAAAAAAGTACCAGATTAAAAAAGCTAAACCAGGAGATCGCAGCCGATGAAATCGCCAAAGCCCTCCCGTCTAAGAAATAACCCGTAAAAAGAAGCAATAAACCTGTCTGAGCAGCTATTGTAATAACACCGTTAATCACCATATATTTTGTCAGACCCAGCGCATAGTATGTATTCCCGATTACTGGGGATATCAGATAAGGAAATACGCCTACAGATAAAATTAACAACAAACCCGAAATTATTTTGGAATCATTAACACTTATTTCTCCCCTCTCATATACAAGTTTTACGATTGAATCATTTAGGGTGAAAAAGATTAAAAAACAAAAACCGGCTCCAATCACTGCCGCTGTTAATCCCTTTGAAAGAGTTTCATTGAATAATGAGGTATCTCCTTCAGATTTGGCTTTCACTTGAAAAGGGAGTAAACTTGTACTTATTGCATATCCAAAGAATGACAACGGTAGCAGGAATAATCTTGAAGCGTATGAATAATAAGAAAAAGTACCTTTAGCTAACTGAAGCGAAAAATATCTCTCAATAAATCCGACAATATTCGCAAGAAAAGAATTTAAGAAGATTAAAAGCACAATACCAATCCACACAGATACTTTTATTGAAAAACCACTGGTACCCGGACTAAATACCTTCTTAAGACTAGGATGGAATATCTGGTAGAAGTGAAACACGATAACCCCTATTAGTAACCCCAGAGGTATGGAAATAACTCCAAAAGAATCTTTCAATATAACTATTGAAATTATGGCAAGGACATTCATGAAAATATTCAGTTTGCCCGGAAGAAGCATCTCTCCGCTCATCTGATGGATGGCCGAATATATACCCGATACAATTAAAAACGGAGCAGCCAATAGAAGTACGTCTGCGGATAACTTAAATATATAATTGTATTCGGGATAGGAGACCGCCGAAAGGGTCAATACATAGTTTAACAAAACTCCGGTCAGCAAAATAATTGCAGCGGAAACAATAAACACATTTAACGTAAACTTCTGAATTCCTTTTCTGTCATTTATCATCCCCCTTTCCTGCTGTCCAAAATATGATAATGTCCCGGCTAGCACCGCTGCATTTGCTGCAATAAGTATATCCATTATCAAATACGAAGTCAAATATGCATCCGTTGCATCTGTCACTCCAAATTCTGCAGCCATTAGAGCATCTCGGATAAAGCCCAGTAACCGCCCCGCAATCGCTATCCCGCCTAACCCCAATAATGATGGCAGCCATCTTTTAAGCATCCTGCTTCTCCTCCCATAAAGCCACGTACAATTTTTCTGTCTGATCTATCCAGTTCTGCAAAGAAAACACTTCATTTACTTTAGCAAATGCATTTTCAACCAAAGTTCTTCTCAAAACCTGATCGTTTAGTAAATTGTCAATTTTCCTTACTATCTCCACGGAATTTTCCGGTTCCACAAGGAGCGCATCTATTTTATCACTAAGGATTTCAACATTACCATTAACATTAGTTGCAACAATCGGCTTCTTTGCAGCCATCGCTTCCAGTAATACAATTGGCAAGCCCTCCCATAGTGAAGGTAAAACAAAAAGATCCATCCTCGCAAGTTCACCGGTTGCATTTTCCCTGCTCCCCAACAAAATGAATTTTTCTTCTAAATTATACTTCCTGAGTTTTATTTCCAGTTCTCTTCTTAATTCTCCCTCACCGACTATGTGGAATTTCAAATATGGATGTTTAATAATTAATTCCCTGGCCGCATCAATTAAATAAGTATAACCCTTTTGAATATGAAGTCGACCTATACTTCCGATAATTATTTCCCCGGCTTTTTCTCCTGAGATAATCTCATCAATCGGATACTCCCTCTTCTGACCCTCTTTATATGCCTCAATCTCAATCCCGTTATAAATAACTTCTGTTTTCCCGGGTACTATTACTCCGGCTTTAACTGCAGATTCAAAATCACTCTTAGCCACACAGATAATCCTGTCTGTCAATGACAAAAACATTTTATCAATAAATCTGAAAACCTTTTTCTTTAAGTTCATCTCATGGTTTAAATAATGTATGCCATGATACGTATGAACAGTTTTACAATCTCTTAAAAATATCGCCCCCAGTCGTCCATAAAATCCCGCTGTTCCTCCGTGTGTATGGATAATTAGAGGTCTTAAAGACTTAATTATTCTCCTAATTTTTATTAATGAAATTAGATTTGGCTTATTACTAATACTTAAAGGATAATGCCGGATATCACTTTTTCTTAATTCCTCAACAAGCCACCCCTCCCTGTCGCACGCAACTGAAACCTGAAATTTCTTTTTATCAAGATTTTGAGCCAGCCACAAAAGGTGTTTCTGGCCCCCTCCCAGATTTGCTTCATCGATCATCAAAAGAACATTTATCATACTACCTGGGATATTTACCTGAAAATTTAAGAAATATGCTTAGCAAAATACTTTCCGCTTGATGCCTGTGCTTCTTATAATAATAAATCTGACTCTTTCTGTACTCTCTGTCCGTGTAAGATGGATTTCCCACGCTTGAACTCCCCCCCTTTAAATGCACCAGACTTACTTCCGGGAAGTATATTATTTTCTTATTTAGCACAAGTGTTTTTTTACAAAGTTCTTTATCCTCGAAATACATGAAGAACTTTTCATCAAATCCTCCTGCTTTTATGAATACGTCTTTCTTAATAAATAACGCGGCACCCGTTACCCAGTCCGTATACTGTTCTTTTTCATATTTAGAAGTAAGATATTTAACCGGCCATTTTAGCTTCTTCTCAAATGCATAATAGATAAGTTTATCAATAAATTCTCTGCTAAAAGAAGGTAATTTCCCGTGTGATAGCTGATAAGTAAAATCCTTGTTTAATAGTCTGGCTCCTATAATCCCAATCTCCGGATCATTATGAAATTTCTCCTCAACTTTGGAAAGATATTCAGAATCTGTTACTGTATCATTGTTAAGAAAGAAGAGAATGTCTCCTTTTGCAATATCAGCAGCCAGACTATTAGCCTTTCCAAATCCGGTATTTTCTTTCAGATCCAGGATAACAATTTCAGGAAACAATTTCTGGAATTCCGATTTATCGAAATTCATAGAACCGTTGTCTGCAAGTATGATCTCATACCCGCTTGATTTATGGTGTTTGATAAAAGAGCTTATGGCTTCTTTCGTCAGACTAAAATTATTAAACTGTACTATTATAACTGATGTCATTTCATATTTCAATTTTGTGAGGTGGAACCCATAACTTGAAATGTGACCATCCGCCCCACTTAAGAGGTGTTTTCTTTACCAGCCACAATCTTATCTTTACGGCAGTTTCTTTTCTCAAAAAAATCATAAGCAGAAACCATCCAATCATTTTTACAATACCCTTTATTGATGCATGCTTTGATTCCTTTACAAACATTCTCAAACCGTCCCGGAATTCCCTTTCCATGAATAACCCCATCACTAATCGTTGATAGAAATAATGAAGGGAATTTTTGAGTCTCTCTCTGTATTTCGCGAATCTTTCATCCTCGATTAAATTATGTATCATCATTATTCTGGAATTAATAACAGCCGTTTCTTTTGTTGTGGAAGATGTGTCAACGTGCCGGTAAACAGCAAGGACATCATCAATATATTCAAAAGTGAATTCTGCCTCTGCTATCATTATCCAACAATAAAGATCTTCCATAAATGACTTAAACCTGTCTTCAAACATAATCTTCTTAAAAACTTTTTTTTTGAACATATATGAATGTATTGGGATTATGAAATCCACGTTCCATTCAAAAATAAAGGAATAGACCCTGTCAGCCGAAGGTATTTCAACGGGTAATGTCTGATAATAAGAACCCTTCTCTTTAGCACCTTGATCCTGTTTTAATCTCGAAGTATCATTGGAATAAAAACAAAAATCGGTATATACAATATTGGTTTCCGGCGATTGAGAAAACTTATCAAGGCAAACCTGCAATTTGTTTTTCAGGATTATATCGTCCGCATCAAGAAATTGTATAAACTCCCCTTTAGCATGCTGAAGACCGGTATTTTTCGCTGATGCTGATCCCCCGTTTTCCTGGTAAAAATATCTGAATCTTTCATCCTTGTCAACAAATTCACGGATTAAAGCCGCACTATTATCAGTTGATCCGTCATCAACTATTACGCACTCCCAGTTTTTATAAGTCTGTCCCTGCAGACATCTTAAAGTCACCCCGATATATTTGGAAGAATTATAGCATGGCACTATCACTGATACCAGAAGATCTTCTCTCATTCCGTCTCCCCGGCAAACTCAATCGTTTTGAGCCTCACAATTCTGCAATATAATTTGGAGATATTATTTATTACCCGTGCATGTCTTGTCTCCTCATTAAATACCTTGCAGGTCATCCATCTGATCACATCCTTCTCCGGAACCCTGAACTCACTCCGCAGAAAATTTCTTTTCTTTTTAATCACAGGAAATGAAGTCAGAAAAAACAGATACGCTTTTACAACTCCCGCAAAAGAGTATTTATTCAGTAGAAGCGAACTTCCCAACTTTAATAATAAATTAAACATAAAATACGGGCTTATTTTTAGTAAAGTCAATCCGGAAAAAAAGAGAAAGAATGTAAGTAGCCTGTTTCTTTCCTGGAAATAGGTCACTCTTAAATTTTTCTCCTTCTTAAAAGTTCCTCCCCCAAAATGCCTTAGCTCCGAAAGGTTGGCATGCTTAACCTTATATCCCAGGAACCTTGCTCGCATGGACAGATAGACATCCTCACTGTATGCAAAATAATCTTCGTCAAAGGGAATTCCCAAAATCTCTTTTTTATAAATCAGAGAAGCTCCCCCGCAATAGAAAATATTGTCGGGTAAATTAAAGATCCTCATAATATTATGACCATAAAGATTCAGCGAACCGTTCTTTTCATAATATTTTCCCGGAATTCCGTCCGTCAGGATTAGAGATGATGCTATAGCAACTTTTCCATCTTCTACGGCTGTTACTAATTCCTCTAACCAATTGAACTTTAGAATTGTATCATTATTCAGAAGGACTATCAGTTCTCCTTCAGATGCTTTAACTCCCTCATTATTCCCCCCAGCAAAGCCTAAATTTGTTTCTAATTCAACAAGCTTCACCCATGGATAGTCGCTTTTTATCAGTTCCGCGCTTTTATCAATCGAACCGTTATCTACTACAATAGTTTCAAAATCCCTGTAGCTTTGCATCCGGAGAGATTCAAGACATTCTCGAAGAAATTGTTTGCCGTTATAATTTACTATAATTACTGATACTTTTTTCATTTGAGCTGCTGAATTTCCGGGTAAATTCTTATATTTTCACCATAATTGCATTTTACCCGGCAATAGACAAAAATTTTTAATATAGTCCAATATAAGAATAATTCATATCTGACCAAAATTAATTATTAAAATAGTATTTCTGTTATTAATATTATTTCATAGACCCACTATCCTTAATCCATTCCCTCGATTATTATAGATTCAATAAATTGCTGGAAAACCTTCTCTTGTCCAAAATTCTTGAAAAATCGCTTGATTATACTATTTAGCTCTATTTTCCCTTCTTTTTTAACCTGAATCCTTATTTTTTCCAAACCTTCTGAATTTATCTCTTGTCTCTGTCTCTTATCCTCTTCTGCTAAGCCCTCTGACAGGACTAATATAGAGCTTTCACGGCTTTTTAATTCCCTCCCCTCATTCTTGTTTCAAATCGTCTGAAGGTTTTCCAAATACCTCTTAAGCTTTTTAATTTTTCTTATTATTATGTAAATGCTTTCAAAATTATTAAATTAAGTAATAAAATATTTTTACTTTATTAATATCCTTATTTACACTTGAAAACAGCGATAGTACACGAATGGCTTGTCAATTATATGGGTTCCGAAAAATGCGTCGAATCCTTCACTAACATTTATCCCGATGCCGATATCTTCACCTTGTTGGATTTCCTTGAGCAAACCGACAGAGATACAATCCTCAAGGGTAAACACGCAACAACCTCATTCATTCAAAAACTCCCTTTGGCTAAATCCAAGAGAACATTCTTTCTTCCCATCTATCCAATTGCAATAGAACAGTTTGATTTAAGTAATTATGCTGTTATTCTCTCAAGTTCCCATAGTGTAGCCAAAGGAGTTCTCACTCGCTGGGATCAGATGCACGTTTGCTACTGCCACACCCCCATCAGATATGCCTGGGATCTTTATCATCAGTACCTGCGGGAAGCAGGACTCACAAAGGGAATTAAAGGAATGTGGGCAAAATACTTCCTCCACAAAATCCGTCAATGGGACATATCAACAGCTAACAGACCTGATTATTACATTGCAAACTCGGCCTATATAGCGAAAAGAATTAAGAAAACTTACAATAGAGATGCTACAGTTATCTATCCTCCTGTAGATGTAGATAAATTCTCTCTTCAATCCAAAAAAGACAATTACTATATCGCTATCTCCCGCTTTGTCCCTTACAAAAAAATGGATATCGTAGTTGAAGCTTTCTCCAAAATGCCCGATAAAAAACTTCTCGTAATAGGCGATGGCCCCGATACAAAAAGAATCAAATCTCTCGCAACTCCAAATATCGAACTTTTAGGCTATCTTCGCATGGAGCAACTCAAAAGCCACCTCGAAAACGCCAGAGCACTCGTTTTCCCCGCTGAGGAAGATTTCGGAATTACAGTTGTCGAAGCGCTTGCCTGCGGCACTCCCGTGATAGCCCTTAACAGGGGCGGTACTGCCGAAACAGTTCACAACGAAATCAATGGCCTCCACTTTTCTTCTCAGTCCGCCGATGGTATAATAGACGCAGTCTCAAGATTTGAAAAAATAGAAAATAAATTCAACCCTGAGGAAATAAGGGATTCATCTCTGCTCTTTTCAAGAACTAATTTTGAGGACAATATTAGAACTTTCATCTCAGCCAAATCGGAAGCGTTTTTTAACCGGAATAATCCGCTATGATAGTAAATGAAAAGTCGTTAAAGAACCTCAAATTAGTAAGCGATCTTGTCTTATTAAATATTTCTTTTGTGCTTGCTGCTGTTCTGGCTCAATCCCTTGGTCTTCTCATGGCAAAAAGTTTCCTTTTCATTTTGCTCTTCCTGCTGAACTTCATCTGGATTTTCGTCGCCAATACAATTAATTTCTATGACGACTCCCTGAAACTATTTGCCTTTCAACTCACAAATCTCATAAAACTGGTTTTCTTCCAGGCACTTACTTCCGTACTCTTTATTTTCATTGTCAAGGAAGGCTTCTTTACCAGAAACTTTATCTTGATTTACTCCTTCTCATTAATTGTTCTGGTAACTTTCCGTCACGCTATCTTTAAGAAATCCATGACACTCCTCAGAAAAAGAGGAAAGAGTATAAAAAAAGTAATTATAATCGGTGCGGGTAAAGTCGGGCAGGATCTTGGAAACCTGATAACTGAAAATCCTGAATTCGGGTACAAAATATTGGGATATCTTGATAACAACCTGACAAATCAAACAATCCTGGGTACTATATCTGATCTGGGAAACTACGTTTCAGAAATAAATGAGGTTTTCATCTCAAATGCAGATACTTCAACTGCAACCATCGATAGCATCGTTAAAACCTGCAACAAGAATGCTGTCGGCGTTCACATAATACCCGATTATTTCAGGTTCATGTCGAAGAAGTTTCACGTGAGTACACTTGGCAACATTCCCATAATCTCTGTTCGCGCAGTCCCTCTTGAAGAATTTCAATGGCGCTTCATTAAGCGTTCTTTCGATCTTCTTACATCGGTATCAATGTTTCTATTTCTCTTATGGTGGTTTATTCCCTTAGTTGCATTAATTATCAAACTGACTTCAAACGGACCCGTTTGCTTTAAACAAAAGCGCATCGGTAAAAACAACAAAGAATTTACATGCTATAAATTCAGGACAATGCATGTGCTCCCTGAGGAAAAAAAATTCACACCTGTAGTCCATGGGGATTCGCGCATCACTTCTATGGGCGGTTTTTTAAGAAGGTCGAATATTGATGAATTGCCCCAATTTATAAATGTACTCTTCGGTGATATGTCTATTGTAGGCCCCAGACCTCACGCTACCGTCTATAATGAAGAGTATAAAGAATTTATCGAAGATATTAAACTCAGAAGCCTTGTTAAACCGGGCATTACGGGTTGGGCACAAATTCATGGTCTTCGAGGAGATGATCCCGATTCCATTATTAACAGACAGCTTATTAAAAAACGAATTGAATTTGACCTTTGGTATATTGAAAACTGGTCATTCACCCTTGATATTCAGATCCTTATTTTAACCTTCTGGAGAGTATTCAAGGGCGATGTCAAAGGTCATTAATTAATCTTTTATACTTTTCACTTCAAATCAAGGAAATGTAATGAGAACTTTATCCTTTTCAGGAATTATTTTCTGCCTGCTTACATTATCAGTCAACTCACAGACAGTTTATTCCAATATAAACTATGATACTGTCAAAGCACAACAATTTGACATGGGGAAAATGTGGACATTTGAAAATCCACCAATCAAATATTTTCAGGAGGAGTACAATTTTTCTCCTACTGATGAGTGGCTGGAGAGAGCCAGAAAATCTGCTTTGAAATTTGCCAACTGGTGCAGTGCTTCATTTGTATCTGAAGATGGTCTTGTTATGACTAATCACCACTGTGCCCGGGAAAATCTTCCGACTGTTCAAAAGGAGGGAGAGAATCTGCTTAGAGATGGATTTATTGCAAAATCTCTTGAAGAAGAAAGAAGGATGCCGGGTATTTTCGTCAATCAGTTAATAGATATTCGTGATATCACCAATGAGGTTATCTCAGCTATGAACTCCGGGGCTGGCGACAAGGAAAAAATATCCCTGAAGGAAAAAAGGATCGCTGAAATTCAAAAAGATGCCTTAAATACAAATCCCGAGCTTATTTATGAAGTCGTCTCATTATATAACGGAGGCAAATATTCATTATACGGATATAAGAGATACAACGATGTGAGATTAGTATTTGCTCCTGATTTGCGCACGGCAAAAATGGGGGGTGACTTTGATAATTTCACTTACCCCCGCTATGGTCTTGACTGTACTTTCTTTAGAGTTTATGATGATAACGGCAAACCCCTTAAAACAAAATATTTCTTCAAATGGAGCCCGTCAGGGCCTAAAGAAGACGACGTTGTCTTCGTTATTGGCAATCCAGGTAGAACCAGCAGATTAAATACCGTAGCTCAAATCCTCTATAATCGAGATGTTCAATATCCAATGCTAACAGACATCCTGAAAGACATCTATCAGGTTTATTACAAAAAGGTCTTAAACAATAATACTGAGGATTTTGTCTTAGTCAGCAAACTTTACTCTGTTGGAAATTCCCTCAAAGTTTACCAGGGTACTTATGAAGGGCTGAACGATCCTTATCTTATTGCCCGAAAAGTTGCCTTTGAAAAAGATTTCAAAAATGCAGTTTCAAATGATCCGAAACTGAAAGATAAATTTTTCTACATCTGGGATGAAATAGAAAAATCGAGAGAACAGGCAAAACTATTTGCCAAAGAATCATTTGCTTATTCACTTAATCCGTTTTATACTTCAGATCACTTCTCCATTGCTAAAGAATTACTGAAAATAGCCGAAGAAACAAAAGTGAAATCTGAAGACCGTACAGACATCTATAAGGACGAAAATCTATCTAAACTTGTTTCGGATATTGTTAATAAAAAACGTGACGCTGATTTACAGAACAATATTCTCTTAGCTGACATAAAGATGTTTAACAGGCTCCTTGGTTCGGATCATGAAGTTATGAAACTCTTTTGTAATGGTTTCAAAGGTGAAGAGGCTCTGAACTATGTCCTCAATAAAACACTAATTTTCAATACAGAAGTTATAATACAAAACCTGAAAAAAGGATATGGCCATTTTATTAAAACAGATGATCCTTTTATTCAGATGATATTGATAACCCGCGACAAAGTTGACGAACTAAGAAAAAAGAATAATGAACTCAAAGATCGCGAGGCTATCCTTAATCAGGAACTTGGCAAAGCTGCATACGAGGTCTATGGCGATGCAATACCGCCGGATGCTACATTTACCCTCAGAATTGCAGATGGAATCGTAAAAGGATATGACTATAACGGAACCCGGGCACCTGTTAAAACCACCTTTTATGGGGTTCTTGACAGGCATTTTTCTTTCGATAAAAAATTCCCGTTTAATCTCAACCCGGTATGGGATAATTTACCGGAGGAATTTGATTTAAGAACTCCGTTAAACTTTGTCTCTACATGTGATATCGTTGGAGGTAATTCCGGAAGTCCGGTAATAAACACAAAAGGAGAAATTGTCGGACTTGCTTTCGATGGTAATCTTGAAAGTCTTCCCAGTAATTTTATCTTTACAACCGAAGCTAACAGAACAGTTAATGTTCATAATGAAGGTATAATCGAAGCCATCCGCGACTTGTATAAAATGAACCGTCTGTCTGAAGAACTTCTGAATGGAAGAATAACTAAATAACATTAAAACGCATTTTTTGTTTTTAATTTTTGTAAATTTTTAATGGAGATGATAAACCGGCGCTGAGCATGAGAAGACGAGAATTTATTTCAAAAGCATCAAAATTTACATTGGGATCAATTATACTTTCCCAGTTAGTTTCTTCCAATAAAGTATACGCAGAATCTCTAAAATCCACTCCCAATCCTGCCAAGTGGCTGGGTACAGAAATAAATATTGCCTGGCTTGGCCATTCATCTGTATTAATAAATTTTTACGGGAAAATAATCCTTACTGATCCGGTTCTCTTTCGACGGATTGGCGTAAATTTTCTGGGCACAACTATAGGCCCGTTAAGGTTTACGCCTCCTGCATTAACAGTAGATCAATTACCCAAACCTGATTTAATCCTCCTGTCTCATGTCCACATGGATCATACGGATATGCAAACACTTGAAGCCATAACAGAAAAATATCCGGGCATGATAGATATTGTTGTCGCTTATAATACAAAAGATGTTGTGGATGAACTTGAATGGAAAAGCCTTAAAGTTCTTGACTGGGGAGACGAAACAAATGTTGCTCAGACATATATTCAAGCTCTTGAGGTTAAACACTTTGGATGGCGTTATCCATGGGAAAAAGACCGTTCAAAAGGTTATCACATGGATGGAAGAAGTTTCAATGCTTATGTATTGGAAAGAGGGGGAACAAGAATCCTATTCGGCGGAGATACTGCTTATACTGCAAAATTAAAAGACTCCGGAGAAAAAGTTGATATTGCGATAATGCCAATTGGGTCTTATAATCCATGGAAGAGAAACCACTGCAACCCTGAAGAAGCACTTCAGATGGCTAAAGATATGGAAGCAAAAGTCTTTATCCCGATTCACTGCAACACTTTTAAGCAGAGTTCAGAACCAATAGATGAACCACTTACCTGGTTAGCCAATTCACATAAAAATTACAACTTGGAACTTGGTATTAGAAATATAGGAGAAACTTTTACTCTGAATTCTTAATCATTATTTTTTTGGAACTTTATAAAAAAAGCCGGGTCAAATGACCCGGCTTTAGCTTTTAATAGCTGGTGCTATTACTTAAGTAGCATCATCTTCTTAACTGAGGAGAAGTCCTTACCGTTCAGACCGACTGCGTCGATTCTGTAGAAGTATACACCACTTGACAGTTTATTAGCATTGAACTCAACCTGATGATATCCGGCAGCAAGTTGTTCTGACATAAGCTGAGCAACTTCCTGTCCAACCATATCGTATACTCTTACGGTAACTTTTGAGTCTACCGGTATAGCAAACTTAATAGTTGTTGAAGGATTAAATGGATTCGGATAGTTCTGTGACATATCAAAGTCAGTCGGAACTTCGTATTTGGAAATCTGAATTTCCTTGATACTCTGGTCAGAGATTATAATATAGTCACCGCTTCTAACGGAACCATTTAATAATTTTCCGCCCTTTGTATCTTTTACGCTTACATCCATTCCATCAACCTTAATCTTGACAGGGTATGTAGCTGAATTAAGTACGATAGTACGAGGAGCATCAAGATTTTCTACGTTAGTACCTGTTGCAAATCGTGCATCAAATACAGTCGGAGGAGGAGGAGGAGGTAACTCGAATTGTGCATTACCCGTACCGTCGTTGTCAATATAAAGAGTTCGGGTACCGGCAGCAGTTTCGAAACTGATCTTGCCCCAGGTCTCTTTTATTTTATTAACTTCAACTGAATTATTATCTGCATATACTACACCGTCCTTCGGCATATTGATAGTCAGAAAACCGTCTGCGGTTGCTTTAACCCAATAGCCAGCACCATATTTCAGTGTTGTTGTTGAGTTATAGCCCGTACCACTTTCCATCCATTCATAGAAGACTCCATCAATAAGTGTAGGAACAGATGGTACTAACAAGCTGGTGGGTACGTTGGTTTCATAAATACCTATTAGGTTCCATCCGGTTCTAAGAGATATTGGTATACTATTTCCGACTTTCAATCCACAAATAGTTACTATTCCGGCCGGTCCATTTAACCAGTATCCGCTACCATTAACCAAATTTGAATCTGGTGAGAATTGAATGTACTGATTTGTTGGAATATTCCAGTAGAACATTGAAGTTGCAAAAGGTCCAAATATACTTGGATACTTCATGCTAGATGCTTTTAAAGGAATTGAAACGAGCTTGAAGTTAACTCCTAAAGTTACATCACGGCAAATAGTCTTGGTATAATAGATTTCAAGATATTGCACATTGGGATCTACTAATGTAAATTGACTAACCGTACGCATGTCAATGTTGCCAAGACCTTCCGTATTAGAAGGATCACGCATATAGAGGCTTCCTGTTGGGAAATTCTCTATGTTCCATTTAATTACTAATGGATATCCGGTTGAATCCGGTTGGAATTTATATCTCCAGATAACATCGCTTAATGAATCAGCTCTTAAATCTCTGTAAGAATATATCGTGTCACCTGGCAGCTCAAATCTTGCGTTCATTATTCCGGCTGCCGGCATTGGTGTTAATTCATATTCACCGAGACCAAGATCTAATCCGTCTGATGCACCTGCATACATTCCAAATGTTATCGCAACACTGTCCTGTATAGGTGAGAAATCCTTGATTATCAGATTACCAAACCATGTTGGCGGATCAAGCCACATTGTTCTGAATTTCCAGGTTGCGGAAGGAGCACTTGTACCAAAAGAGTTTGTTGCTTTTACATACCAGTAATAGGTGCTGAATTCAGCCAATCCTGGTAATCCGATAGTGGTATCTGTTACTACTGTATCCATAACCTCAAGGGCATCAAGCAGATAGTAATAGAGAGTATAAGAAGTAGCATAAGGAACTGCGTACCATGCAAATGTTGTGTTGTTTATAGGTACATCAACAGCATTGTTTGCCGGTGCGGATAAAACAGGTGCAGTAGGCAAAGCACCGATTGTAATTTTACAAGCTGCCGTAAACGGACTTGAAGTCAAATACGTTGCGTTTACAGCCTGTACTCTCCAATATAATACTTGTCCCTGAGTACCAGGGTATGTGTAGGTGGTATCAGTTGTTGTAAAGTTTACAACCAAAGGATTAATGAAACTTACGCTTTCATCTATCTGAATTGTATATCCTGTTGCCCCTACTGATGAAGACCACACAAATGTTACAGTAGGTGATGGCGAAACAAAATCACAAACAGGTGATTTAAGTGTCGGTGTAGCCGGTGCTGGTCCTGTATAGAATCTTCTCCAGCCTGACCAGTTACTCTGTCCGAAACTGTTAATTGATCTTACGCGCCATTGATATGTTCTTCCGGCAGCCAAATTAACTTCTAATGTTGTTCCCGGTACACTCGGATTCGAGATTGCATAGGTACTTGTTGTTAAGTCAAATACTTGAACAGCATATGAGATTGGAGCGCAACCAATTGCTGCTTGCCAAATAAGATTTACAACTATAGGAGCGGTCGAATCAGCTACAGGAGTTGTCAACACCGGGACCGAAGGAACATTACCTGTCGTAAAATTCCACATTGCCGAAAGCGATGATCCTGCAATATTTGAAGCTCTTACTTGCCAAATATACGGGAAGTTCGTCATAAGTGGAGTTGCCCATGTAAGTGTTGTATCAGACGTGGTAGCGGAATCAATAACCATGGATCCGTTTAATAATAAGACGGTATAGCTAATCGGAATCGTGCCAAGGGCTGGTGTCCATTGAAAAACAGGGGTCAGGGTAAGACAACTTGAACCATTTGCCGGCGCGATTAACGTGACAACAGTCGGTGAACTACCTGTAGTAAAACTCCAAATAGTTGAATAAGAAGTTGAATCTGAGCCCTTATGAGCATTTACTCTCCACGAATATGTTGCTCCCAGAGTAAGATCTGGAGTAACAAAGAGAGCGGTATCTGTAACATTAATATAGTATCTGATTGGGAATCCCAGGCTGTCAATCGAAACCGAATAACCTGTAGCATCTTGAACTCCGAACCAGTTAAGTGTGATAGGATTGAGCACTCCCACAGATCCATTTGCCGGAGCATTCAGGACAGGGGCCGTAGCTACGCTGAAATTCCACGGTGTTGTGAATGCACTACTGCCGTGAACGTTATTAGCTTTTACTCTCCAGTAGTAAGTTAGTCCTTGAACAAGGGTTGTTAAAACCTTCGAAGTATCTAAAATACCTGAAAAAGTCTGAACTCCGGTAGAAAATCCCGGATCATTTGAAACCTCTACATCATACGATGCAGCACCCAATGATGAATACCATTGCAAGGTTGTTTGTGCTCCGAATATTCCGGAACCTGAAGGGGGAGCATATAATACAGGAACTGCAGGTGTAGTCATCACAAAATCGAATGTCAATTCAATTTCATAGATGGAGGCAGAACCCGGCAATGCATAAACTCCAACGGGTATTGGAATAGCAGGGTTACCGCCTACTGAAATAGTACCGGTTACTCCTGTTGGAATAGTTCCGAACTGGATAGATGTAGAAGTAGCTAAAGCGGATTTCTGAGCTACGAATTTGAATTTCTTTCCAAAGAAAATAGATGTCGATGTGCCGTATCTAAAATCTTTATAACTTCCAAACCCTAATGTCACTCCGGGAACATTCACGAATCGTGCTTCAAATGATCCCAGTGGTGGATTTGGAGGCAAAGAAACTTCACCCAGTGCAGGGTCAATCCCATCAGTCGCAGCCGGATTAATACCAAAATTTATTATGGTACTATTTCCGGAATTATCTGTTACTGTTATAGGGATATTTACCTGGGCTTGCGCTAAAGTAAATGTGAAAAAGAACAGAAAAAACATCATATAGAGTTTTCTCATAGAGCCTCCCAATATAAGTTAGTTAAAAAAATATTAGTTAAAAAAATTTCTATGTCCAAAATAAATCTTGTCATTAATATTCAATGTGCCTTTAATCACATAAATATAGAATTTAATAGTTTATGATATCAAAAATACGTAAAAAATAATTAAAAAGTCAAATATTTATTTGATAATTCTTTTAATTTTATAAAATATTTGTATTTTTTTTTACAATTTACCCGAATTGAGTTCATTTTCCCCTTTTTTTTATGGAATTAGTCTTATAACCCCGTTCGCTAATTCGTTTATTCTATAATTTTTGAGATATCCTTATCTTTCCCGAGAACAAACAGAAAAATGCAATCGGAACGACTCTGCCAAACAGCATAAGAATTATAAGGGGGGTTTTCCCCGTGTCAGAAAGAAATTGTGTAATTCCCATTGACAGACCAACCGTTCCGAAATCACTAAACGTTTCAAGATTATTACTATTACTCTGCTCTTCTCCGTTATGGATAAAACAACAATTATTAGGACAACCATACTCACAGAAAGAAGAACTTTAGAAAAGTCTTTTATAACAATGCTGTGAGAATTGCTTCGGTTTTTCAAAGAGACCTGCAGAAGTTTCACATTATATCTAAGCCCCCAAAGCAATAAACCTACAATAATATATAGCTAATATATAGCTAATATATAGCTGCGCAAAAACTATATATAGATAGAAAACATTCTCAAAGTTAAGGGCAAGTGAGACTGCAAACTAAATCATCCCTTTGTACGGTTCTTTCGCTTTTGTGGTATCCCGAGCTGCTCCATTCGGTATAATAACCTCGACCTTGTCAGTCCAAGAACTCTTGACGCTTTAACTTGATTCCCGTTTGTAATCTCGAGTGTCCTGATAATTACTTCTTTAAGTATAGTATTAATTTCAATTCCGGCCTTTGGTATTTTCAGGACCAGTTCCTCAGGTTCAGAAATGTCCCCCGGGGATACATATTCAAGAAATCTGAAATTATCTGCAGTAAGCTCGTTCCCTTCCAGCAGTAAAATACCCCTTTCAATTGCGTTTTTAAGTTCCCCTATATTCCCTTTCCATTCCCTGGTTTTTAACAAATTAATAACTTCCGGATCAATCTTTTGAATTTCCTTGCTGTATTTTTTTAAAAACTCTTCCAAAAACAGATGCACAAGAGGAGGAATGTAATCCCTCCGGTGACGCAGAGGAGGGACAGTAATTGTAGCACTGTTTATTTCGGTAAACAATTCCTCCATGAATTCCCCGTTCTTAACCATTTGCTCCAATTCCAGGCGGGTTGAACTTATAATGCGTACATCTGTTCGGATTTCCTCTTTTCCCCCATCTCTGAGAAACTTTCTGTTTTTTATATATTCGACCAGTTTCCCCTGCACATTAAGGGGCATCCGGTCTATATGATCAAGCAAAAGGCTTCCGCTGTCTGCCAGTTCGATTTTTCCATATTTTATTTTCGATATTCCTGCTTTATTTTTATCGCTTTCTCTCCCGAATAATTCAGATGCTAAAGAAGGCGCGGAACTATTTGCACAATTCAGGGACATAAATGGCCGATCCTTCCTTGAACTTTCAAGGTGGACATATTTAGCTACAATTTCTTTTCCGGATCCGGCTTCCCCTCTTATTAGCAGGCAGCTATTTTCGTTTTTTGCTACCCGCTCAATCAAATTTAGCAGTTTGCTGTTTGATCTGTCCCGTTTAAAATACTCAAGAAAATGGCCATTAAGTTTAATTATTTCACTTAATCTCGTATTTTCCTGTTTTTCTTTTATGATCTCAAAATTATTTCTTAATATTCTCTGGAGATAATCGGTATCCACTGGTTTAAGAACAAACTCAACTCTGCCAAACCTTAATGTCCTTGATGCATTTGCATACTCTGAATAATCCAAAAGAAGGATTAACAAAATCCAAGGGTAATTCAGCTGAATTTTACTGAGCATCTCTATTATCTCTCCCGGTTCAACCGGGATATCAGCCAGAATAACATCAGGATTGTTCTTCGCTACAACCTGATAAAGCTTATTGCTTTCCCCACACCTGGATGTTTCATCTGAAAACCGGCCAACTGTTTTCGCAATCGGGACCGGCAGGGCGTGATTCTCGTCATATATTAAGATATGAAATTTCATGCTTTTTATAGTCTTTTAGTTTTTGCTTATTGGTAACAAAATAATTTAATTCCAACTTAAATGTATTAAAAAGTAAATTACTGGGCAAAAAATTTGTTTTTAGCACGAAAATAATTTATTTTTGATTACTTCTATAATAATTAGTGACAAAATGAAAAAAATCTTTCTATCGTTAGCAGTAATTCTTTCTTTATTTTCCCCCCTTTCGTCACAGCAGTTTACGGAAACCTATGATTTGTATTACCGTTACGAAAATTACAGGGAACAGTCGTTAACCAATAAATTTCTAAAACATAGTGACATACTCCCCTTAATTGAAAAGCTAAAAGAAGATAACCGTTTCGAAGTCCGTATTCCGGGTAAATCGCTTGAAGGAAGGAATCTTTATTTGATCAAATATGGAAACGGCAGCAAAAAAGTTTTCCTTTGGTCACAAATGCACGGGGATGAGCCTACTGCAACTATGGCTTTATTTGACATATTTAATTTCCTAAGGGATGAAGGAAAAGATTTTGCAGACTTAAGGAAACTAATCAAGGAAAATCTTTCCCTCTATTTTTTACCGATGGTAAATCCTGACGGAGCTGAAGTATTTAAGAGGCGAAGTGCAATAGATATTGATTTAAACCGCGACGCTTTAAGACTGACAACCCCCGAAGCGCAGATTCTCTCCTCCTGCTTTGATTCCATAAAGGCGGATTTCGGCTTTAACCTCCATGACCAAAACTATCTCACCTCCGCTGGTTCTTCGTTCAGACAGGCAACCATTTCTTTCCTCGCTCCGGCATTTAATGAAGAGAAAGAAATGAACCCAGGGAGATCAAAGGCAATTAGTCTTATAAGCGAACTGACAACAAATATCTCAAAGTTCATTCCGGGGAATATGGGAAAGTATCCGGATGATTTCGAGCCGAGGGCTTTCGGAGATAATTTCCAGAACCGCGGGACAAGCACCATACTTATAGAATCCGGGGGATGGAAAAATGACCCTCATAAATTATTCGTACGAAAAATAAATTTCCTGATTCTCCTGAATGCATTCTATTCAATTGCAACGGATAACTACCTGAATTTTGACTTTACCGCTTACGATAACCTCCCGTTTAATGATGAGAAGTTGTATGATTTAATCGTGAGAAATGTCCTTTTTGATTCAGGGGACACTTTGCGGCTTGTTGATCTTGGCATATCAGGTCCCGGAAAAAACCGAGATAATTCTTCCCGCTTAACAAGCGGAATATCGGAAATTGGTGACTTATCTACTTTCTATGGTCTGGATGAATTTGACCTCCCGGGTTACATTGCGGAACCCCTCTCCGGAGATCAGATCACACTGTACGACTCTGATCAACTTTCTCAGGAAGAGATAAACAAACTTTTTCAGGAAAAGGGAAAATTATGGAAATCAGAGTTAAACCCTTTGCAACGGGGGATTTCTCGGGAATTTTTTCTCTCAATCAACCCCCCTTCCCCTGATCAGGAACCCATCCTTACCCTCGGAAACCGGGGCCCTGTTTTGCTTAAAAAAGAGGGGAAAAGGCCGTTTTTCCTTCTAAACGGATATCTTTATCCTTTGTCTGAATTTCCTAACGAAAAAAAATAATTTTTTTTCGTAATTTAGGGAACTTTAAATTTGATAAAACCGGAATAATTGATTAAGTTCATATATTGATTTAAAAAATCAAATTTGATTATTAATGATGCATTTGGTTTGGTTACATTTTCAAATTTTAGAGTTTGCATTTGAATCATTTTAACGGTATACCGGTCAGCTATTTTAGTACACGTGAAGACGAACAACAAACAGATACACGAGGAATTCCAGAAAATAGCCATCCCCCACATGGCTGCCCTCTACAATTATGCCTTCCGCATGACCGGAGATTCCGACGACGCTAATGACCTGATCCAGGAAACCTATATGAGGGCTTATCGTTTCTGGGATAAGTTCGAAAAAGGATCTAACTGCAAAGCCTGGCTTTTTCGCATCCTGAAAAACACTTACATTAATATCTACAGAAAGAAAACCAAGGAACCTGACAAGGTTGACTATGAAGATGTGGAGAATTTCTACGAAAACGTTAAACCTTCTTCAACTGATGACGCTCACCTTGAGAGGGAGATTTTTGAAAACCTCCTTGACGATGAGGTCTCAAAAGCAATTGAATCCCTCCCGGAGGATTTCAGAACTGTTGTTCTCCTTTCTGACATTGAGGGTTTCTCTTATGAAGAAATCGCCGACTTTATAGACTGCCCTGTCGGCACTGTCCGCTCCCGCCTTCACAGAGCCAGAAAAATGCTTTTTACAAAGCTTCATAAATATGCCACAGGCAGAGGTTATGGAAAGAATTAATTTTATTACACGGCTGATACCGTAAAATTTATCCGGAAAAGAAGACACTTTGATAGACTTAAAAACCACAAAAGAAAAAGCGATTCTCGTCGCCCTCAGGACAAAAGACATTCCCAAAGAAACCGTATTGGAACACCTTGCGGAACTTGAGGAGCTTGCATACACAGCCGGTGCCGATACTGCAATTAAAATTGTCCAGGACAGGCAGGCAATGGACAGCGCATTTTATATCGGCAAGGGAAAAGCAGAAGAAGTTGCACAGCTTGCCGAACTGAATGAAGTCTCTCTTATTATTTTTGACGACGACCTGACTCCCGTTCAGGTCAGAAACCTTGAAAAACTTATCAACCGGAAAATCGTTGACCGCAGCGGACTGATTCTCGACATCTTCGCCGGAAGAGCCAAAACCAGAGAAGCTAAAACACAGGTGGAACTTGCACAGCTTCAGTATATGATGTCCAGGCTCACCCGCGCATGGACACACTTGTCAAAACAGTTCGGAGGTATAGGAACCAAGGGCCCGGGCGAAACTCAGATTGAGACTGATCGCCGTATTATCAAGGAAAGAATTGGCTTGCTGAAGGATAAACTTGAAAAAATAGAATCCCAGCGGGTAATTCAGACTCACAAACGGAAAGACTTTGTAAGAATTTCCTTAATCGGATACACTAATGCAGGCAAGTCAACTCTCTTCAATCTTCTGACTCGGGAAAACCTGCTTGCTGAGAATAAACTCTTTGCTACCCTTGATTCAACAACCCGCAGCCTTGAGCTCGAAAAGAATCTGAATGTCCTTATCAGCGATACTGTCGGTTTTATCCGCAAACTCCCGCATCACCTTGTCGCATCATTCAAAAGCACCCTTAATGAAGTCCGCGAATCCGATATTTTGCTCCATATCATTGATGTTTCAAATCCCTATTACGAAGACCATATCACAGTTGTCAATAATACTCTTAAGGATCTGGACTGCGACAAGAAGCAGATTCTCCTCGTTTTCAACAAGATTGACCTCGTTCACGAGAAAAATAAAATCGAATACCTCTACAATAAATATAAAAACTCAATCATAATATCTGCCCGGAAGGGAATCAACATAACAAAACTCCGCGATAAAATAGCGCATATTATCACTGAGGAATTCAGCTCGAAAAAAATCAAATTGAAAATTACCGACTCAAAGCTGATTTCACTGATCCACTCTCTTGCAAAGGTTACGGAGATCAAATACGACGAAGAATACGTCCGCATCAAATATATCGCTAAACCCGAAAACGAAGAAAAAATAAGGAGAATAACGGGGAAGTAAATTCCCGCGTTTCCTCTCTCTAACAAAAATTTTTTCCCCGGCTTTCCGCCTTTGCAAATCACTTAAATTTATTTAACTTTACATAGTTCTTTAAATATTGTACTTATGGTTGCAACATTGCATTAAAAGGGAATACGGTAAAAATCCGTAACTGTCCCCGCAACTGTAAAAGAGCCGTTATCAAAAACAAACCGGATTCATGGCCACTGTCGCATAGGATGGGAAGGCAATTTGGTTTTGGCTCTTAAGTCAGGAGACCTGCCGTAAAGTATAAATTCAATTATCTTCGTGGGAAAAGAGAATTGTAATCAGAGAAATTGCCTTATTTCTTTTTTTATCGTTTATGCCCCCAGAGAAGAAATAAGGTTTTTTGTCTTTAAATGTGTCGTTTAATTTTTCTCCTGATATTCCTTTCCCTGGTAATGATTCCGGTTTTTACGGAAGCATCCTCTCCCCCTTTATATTTTCCGGAAGGTGATTCTGTTTCCGTAATTAAAAATTATTCCCTTGATCAGGTGGTTGTAACCGCAAGCCGCATCGAAACAAAAAATAATAATACCCCAACAAGAATTGAAGTCCTCGAAAAAGCCCGTTTAACATCTGTCAACGGGACTCGCCTTGTCGATATCCTCAGCACTGCCTCTGCCGTAAATATCAAATCTTACGGAATTACCCCGTCATTAAATATGATTGGGATGAACGGTTCGGGCGGAGAACATACTCTGATTTTGCTTGACGGCATCCGCTTAAATTCCCCGCAAAATTCTGTCTATGATTTATCCCTCCTTCCCCTTGAATCAATAAGGCGGATTGAAATTCAGAGCAACGGTGCAAGCTCATTATACGGAAGTGATGCCATGGCCGGCGTAATCAATATTTTCACAAATTATAACGGCATCCCCCTATCCGAAAAACCGTTGAATATAACTTTATCCTCTTCTGTTAATTCTTTCAGCACTCAGCAGCACCTTATTAAACTGTCAAAAGCCTTTGAAGGGGTGTCGATGCACTTCTTCTTTAACCGCGAAACCGGCCGGGGTAACTTTGATTATTATTTCAATAACGGAGAGGAAAGCATATTAAAAGAAAGAAGCAACTCCTCCTACAGCAATTTTGATCTCGGATTCACCCTGCAGTATTTCATGGACTCACTCTCCCGCTTCAGGCTCTATTCCTCTCTCGTATCTCAGGATAAGGAACTTGCAGGTCTTGAGACAGGAACTCCCCCGCCCCTCTCAAACCAGACAGACAAAAACTGGAACAGTATACTCTCTTATGAGAAGATTCTTTCCGGACAGGTTTCATTTAATGTCACTCTCAATTTTCAGAATAATCTTTTAAAGTATCGTGTTCTTCCGTTTATCAACTCAACATATAAAAATTTAGTCTCGTCCCTCACCACACAATTCCGTACAGAATTCCCCGGCATAAAAATAAATTCCGGGTATGAGTTCATGAACGCTGTAACGGAAAGCTGGGAACTCGAGAGTCTGGTCAACCGCAATCAGCACAGCGGTTACATCACTTCAGAAGTGAATATAGGCGGTTTCCTTAGGATATTTCCCGCAGTCCGCTACGATAGCTATTCCGACCTTGGGAAAAATGTTCTCACCGGAAGGATCGGAATCAATCTCCGCCCCATAACTTCTCTTCCCCTGAATATAAAAGCAAATACAGGTACAAATTTCCGCGTCCCGACTTTTAACGATCTCTACTGGAAAGACTCCGGTAACCGTTCACTTAATCCTGAGAAGTCTGCCAACTCGGAGATCGGGTTGGCTTTCAATTCCGGTTACCTCATTAACACCACAGTAGACATGGGATATACCCATATCGCAACAACCGATAAAATTGTATGGACACCGAAAACAGCTTTCATCTGGACACCAAAGAACATTGCTTCCTCATACAGCAAAGTTTATTTTCTGACTCTTACATTTCAGAAAAATTTAACCGATGATTTCGGGATTATGACTTCTGCCGGGATCACGCTGACCGAGGCTAAAAAAACGAGTAAGGATTTCCCGGCAGATCCCTCATTCGGGAAATATCTTTTCTATGTCCCTCAGCAAAGCATCAAAGCAAACATGATGCTGACGTGGGAATCATTCGGCTTCAATCTTTTCTTTATCCATTCCGGCAAACGTTTTGCTGACATGGAGAATAAAAGACCCCTTTCACCTCACAACCTGCTCGATGGAAATCTTTCTTACAAATTTAAGTTCTATCAGTTCGGTGCAGAAGCAAAGTTTGAAATGAACAATATCACAAACAGCGATTATCAGGTAATCTCAGGCTACCCGATGCCCCTTAGAAACTACTTATTAAAAATTACTCTTTCTTACTAAGGAATCTGAATGAAAAAATTCATACTCTTCTTTATTTTATTTGTAAACTTAATCCTTTCTCCTCAGCAGCTTTCAAAAGTATACGTTCTCGGTGAGGGAGGATTTGCGCCCGGTACGGCAAAGCTCTCCATGCTGGATAAAATCAGTAATAACTATACTGAAAATATTTTCTCCCCCGTAAATCTGGGTTTATTCCCTGATGGAATAGTCCTCCATAACAACTACCTCTACGTGGTTGAGCAGGGCAATTTCGGCGGCAGCGGAAAGATCTATAAGGTGGATACAAACGGAACCGTTGTTAAATCAGCAATATTTGGTACGAACCCCTATTCCCTGGCTGTTTCAAACAATAAAATCTATGTTACAAACGGACCCGGCGGATATGTCTCTGTCCTGAACCTGAACGACCTTTCTGAAATTAAAACAATCCCGGTCGGTGTTTATCCTCAGGAAATTTTAGCATACGGGGATTACATATTTGTTGCCAATATGAGTCTTTACGGCGGGGCATCGGACAGCACTGTCTCCGTAATCAGCACAGCAACTGATGCAGTGGTCCAAACAATCACAGTAAAAAAAGACCCCTCCTCGCTTGCGGTTTCCAACGATAATCACCTGCTTATCTCGTGCCCCGGCGATGCGGATAACGGAAGGATATTCAAAGTCAATCCGGCAACCTTTGCAATCACTGAGGCTTACACAATTCCGACATACGGAATTGACAAAGAACTCAGTGTTGACAAGGCTGGAGACAATCTCTATTTTATCTCTTACACAAACTCAATTGTAAAATTTAATACAGTCAGCCGGACAGCCGAAGAGGTAGTCCCCTCAACATTTATGACAAACTACTATTACGGTTACAAATTCGAACCCGTCGAACGGAAGCATTATATCCTTGATGCAAAAAGTTTTATGGTCAGCGGATCAATGAATATCCACAGTGAAGACGGCACACCGGAAAGCAGCTACACAGCCTCACAGACTCCGCGCAGAGTGATTTTCAAATACACAGAGGCAGTAAGCAGCATTAAGGAAGCAAACGTGCCGGAAGAATTTTCATTATCTCAGAACTATCCGAATCCGTTCAACCCCTCTACCGATATCAGTTTCAGATTAACCCGCGGCACATTTGTATCCCTGATAATATTTGATACTCTTGGAAACGAAGTTGCGACATTAATAAACTGCGGGTATGCGGCAGGTGAATATACTGTGGCATTCGATGCAGAAAATCTCTCCTCAGGAATATATTATTACACCCTCAGAGCTGGAGATTTTACAAGCACAAAAAAAATGCAATTGATAAAATAATCTCGCAGAAACTTTCCATGTCCGTCAGCTTCGTTTACTATATATTTATACATGCTGATTATTATAACAAATTATGATTCTTTTCTGATTCTGCTCACCATTATTTAAGTCTTTTCTGCCAGTACCAAGGCTCTCTGTGGAGGTGGGAGATCGCCCAGACTATTATGATTTCCTTATCTGATGTATAAAGAATCTTAAATGGAAATTTAGGGACATACGCTTTGAATATATTATCAGCCTCAATTAAATACCAACCCGGATTATTTTGAATCTTGTTAATCTGTTTAATTACAGATTCCTTAAATCTTTTCCCCAAACCCCGTGACTGAAGTTCAACCATTCTATTGCCTAATCAAATTCTTTGACCGCCAACTCATGAATTCTAATCTGCATTATATAAAGCGTTAAAATCCATTATTTTGGCTCTGCCTTCTTCTACAGCATTTATCCTCTCCTTCACTTCTCTAACCCATGCTAAGCGAACATTTTCATCTTCATGTTCTAAACTGGCAAGTATAAGCTCGGCAAAGATAACTCTTTCGTTTGGAGCCATCATTAATGCTTGTTCAAGTAATTTCTTGTCCATTTGTTTTACTTCTTTATTTATGTAATCAATCTTTTTTACGAATTAAGAGAAATGCCGTTCAATCTGCTTTTGTTTTAATTCATCCGGGTTTTATTTAAGCTATGGCATTCAGATCTTTGATGACCGGCCGTAATCCCTTAGGATTTATAGAACTAATTTACAAAAATCTTTTGAAATATTATAATCCGGATACCCCTATGTTTCTCCTCCGACCGTCGTAGATCCGTTAACCGACTGATGGCGGATTCCCCTTTCCCCCTTCTCAACTAATAAACTGATCTCTCATCTTTTATAAACCCCCTGAGTCCTCTGCTTCCTCCTCTACTGTATAGAATTCAATATTCTGAGTTTCAGTTCTTCCGGAAATTCAGGTTCATACAAAATCGAAGTAATAATATCCAGCAAAAGGTCTTTTGCTATTTTACCGGCTGCGAGATGATAGCTTATATTTTCCATTTCCCGGATAAACCTGGGGACAATAAAAACATAACCGTTATTCAGCAGGAATTTTGCCCCTATTGAAATAGCGATTCTTTTATTCCCATCTTCAAAACAGTGAAATTTATTTGCGCAGAAAACCAAATGATTTAGTTTCTCTTCTAAAGTTGGATAATAATCATCATTTTGGATATGCTGAAGCACACTTTCAAATTTCGCTGTATTAAGAATTCCCTCAGATCCGCCACCGCTTACTCTGACAGTCATTTTATGAGTCTCAACAACATCACTTATTGAAAGATAAATCACCTATTCGCGTTCCTTCAGTCTCTGAAATACCTCTTTCATCTCTGCAAGGCGATCTTCAAGAACTTTACTTTTCTCGCCAAGAAATCTTTCAAAATCCTCCGGGCGTATTGCACTTATATATTCTTTTAACCTGATATGCAGTGAATCCCTGAAACCAAGATCACGGGATGCCATTTTAGATCGGGCATCACGAATCTGCGGAATCCACAATCGCTTTTTCTCAAAATCAGAATATAAACTATCAACCTCTGTGGGAAAAAGTCTTCTGCCAAGTTTTAAAGATTCCTTTTTAAGTTCCTCTGCAAAACCGACTTCAAAACTGGAGATCAAGAGTAATATTTCACTATACATAGTCTCCCGGATATTTTCTTTCTGATGAAGCTTTAAAATCTGCCTGTATTCGCGGGCATGTTCCTTAAAAATACTCACATAGATTTTATCCGTGTAAACCGGATATTTTGCTTTCCCCATCTCCACAAAATCCTTTAAAGCATCTGTAAACTCACGTCTGTAATCTTCACCCTGTAAAAAATTAACCACAAAATCTTCATCTCTTTGATTAATATATTTAGTCCCGCCGCCTGTTTTTTTATTAATAGTATCAATAACAATATCAAGAATGACGCTTCGGAGAATTCTTGCCTTTCCGCTCTCAACCAGAAGCATCGTTAAATTAAGGAAAGAGCGGAAATTAAATATCCCCAGATTAGCCGTCTTGTGAGGGACATTAATGTCACTCACATACAGTGATTTCAGGGTTAGCTTATAGTCTTTTAAGCGATTTTGGCGTAAGACTTCATATCCATTATCAGATAGCTCGGCGTAATACCTTTTTATATATCGCTTTATGGTGCGAATATCTACCTCAAAAAAGGCGGAAACCTGGGTTATCAGGAAGCGGTACTCACCCTCAAACAGCACTCCTTCAAAACCAATTTCTTTGCGAATCTCTTCAAGAGCATACTGATTATTTAGAATGTTTTGCCTGTCAAGAGATGAATTTGTTAAATCTTTAATCATCTTTTTTATAATATTTTCAATAAATTACTAATCATGCATAGCTTAAAATTAATCAAAATAACTCTACTTTCAAAGGACTTATTTTTCAAGATACGCACAAAAAAATCTTTCAATTCAAGACTTCTTCCCCCTGTCTGCATTTAGCGTATAAGCCCCATTATTTTTCATCTTCGAAGAGACACTTTTGCCTAACCGTTAGCGAAAGGAGATGTCGGACGCCTCTTAATCCGAGTAAATCCTTATAAATCCGCGTTATCCGTGTTCTATTGTTTTTACAATTGAATGACTATCTAATGACTACTAACGACACCCATCATTCCACCTGTCCCGTCCATGGGCGGGATCATTCCACCATTCCTCCGCTGCGACGGATTCCCCTTTTCCTCTTTTCCCCTTTTCCCCTTTTCCTCTTTTCCTCTTTCCTCTTTCCTCTTTCCTCTTTCCTCTTTCCCCTTTCCTCTTTCCCCTTTCCTCTTTTCTCTTTCCCCTTTCCCTCTTTCCTCTTTCCTCTTTCCCTCTTTCCTCTTTCCTCTTTTCCTCTTTCTTCTTTCCTCTTTCTTCTTTCCTCTTTCCCTCTTTTCCTCTTTCCTCTTTCCTCTTTTATCTTTCCCCTTTCCCCTACTCAGATTTTCAAAAAATCCCCGTCAATAATAAGAAGTTTAACACCATGCGCAGAAAATGAACGATGAGAACTAAGTTCATCAGACACAACATAAGTCTGATCTTTTGTAAGTTTAAACTTCTCACCAGTAATTAATTCAGTAATAAATTCACCTTCCAGACAATGCACAATATGCCCTTTTTGACACCAATGGTCTGCCAGATAACCTTTAGAATATTCAACCAATCGAATTCTAAGCCCGTCAAACTGAGCAGTCTGCCACAGAGCCACTCCTGATTCTCCTTTATATTCAACCTTTTCAATTGAATTCCAGTCTATAGTGTGAAATGGTATATTGTTCATTTTGATGCCTCCTAAAATTATAAATTATTTATTACCGTCATTCGCCAAGGGGAATAAACTCCTCAACTCATCAACATATAAACTTATAAACCAATTAATTATTACCGTCTTCCGTCTGATATATTAATAACTCACTATTATTTTCCATTTTATCTGTTATTCTATTTAGTCTGTTTCCCTTTTTGAGACATTATAATTCACTCTGGTCAATCGCTGTCTAATAATTTTTCCCTTGCCTTAAGTCCTTTTGGAGTTAAACGGTATTTCTGATTTTTACTGTTTCGTTTTTCCGGGATTGTCATTTCAATAATACCCGCTTCCAATGCGGGGTCTAAGTAGCTTGCTCTAAAATGGTTGGTATGTTTAATTCCCATGACTATCTGTAACTCCTGCCTGCTCATTTCACCCGAGAAACAGAGAATTAGCTTCTTAATCAGTTCATTTACTTGTGCGGTATCTTGTGCGGTATCATGCGGGGTAACATGGTCGGTAATATCAACAGTATCCTCTTTAGAGACTTGTTTAGCTGCTTCTTTTCTTTCTATCAATATTGTATGGTTTAATATGACAGATACCCCGATATTCCGGCTGTAAAGAAAAACAATCTTTTTAAGATTCAGCAACTCTGTGTTGTCGGATTTATCTTTTATCATTTTACCGTTAAATTCTTCGAGGATGAATCAACTTCTTCTGCAAGTTGTTGCTCAATCAGAGACTTAAGCTCTTCACGACCGGGGAGATATAGTTGATATTTGGATACAAAAAGCTGAGAGCTAATGTTGTGCATTGCATATTTTACCAGAAGTTCGTCCTTTTCTTTAGCAAGAACAATACCTATAGGCGGGTTATCGCCTTCCGAGTTTTCCTCATTCTCAAAATAGCCAAGATACATATTCATTTGACCGATATCCTCGTATCCGGCTTCTTCCCTCTTCAGATCAATGAGTACAAAGCATTTAAGAATGCGGTGATAAAAAACAAGGTCAACCCGGTGATGTATGTTGTTGATTGTAATTCTATATTGCCTGCCAATAAAAGCAAAGCCCTTACCAAGTTCGAGAAGGAATTTCTGTAATTTACCTATAATTTTCTCCTCGAGATCTGTTTCACTCAAATGATAAGGTTCCGGAATTTGAAGAAATTCAAGCACATAAGGTTCTCGAATGATATCACCCGGTTTTTCAACAATCTGACCTTGTTTAGCAAGTTGGAAAATACCTTCTTTGTCTTTTGACGCAGCTAACCGTAGAAACAAGGAGGTTTTTTTCTGGCGTTTTAATTCCCTTATACTCCAATTTTCGAGTATAGTTTGTTTTTCGTAAAAAGAGCGTTCAAGCGGGTCAACTATCTTCACGAGTTCACAAATATGTGACCAGTTTAATTTGTGAGACACTGTCTCACAAATTGGGTACTTATTGTAAAACGACCTCATATAATTCAGGTTGGAGCGGCTAAACCCTTTACCGTGAACCATGGAGAGGTCTTTAGAAAGTTTTTCCAGCAGGGCGGTTCCATACTCAGCTTTCTCACTTCCTTCCTGCTCGAATTCAACTATGTATCTTCCAATTTGCCAATAAGTATTCACCAAAAAGGAATTTACGGCAACTGCAGCCTTTTGCTGACCTTGAACAAAAGTGTCAGAAATACGGGATACAAGTCCCTCATAGTTTGTATTATTCTTTATTATTTCCATATAAATCTCATTTTATCAATGGCTTTTATGTCTTCGTATTTTATCGGTTTCAGTTGTCAAGTATTCCTTGACAGTTGGATTTCTCACCCATCCTTGATATCAACCCCTGCCTCAGCCTTCAGTAGCTGCTGTTGACTGATTCCCAATTATTTATTACCGTCTGATTTATCTGACGGCTCCGAATCCCCTCATATACACAGGCTTTAGCCCCATTTCCCTCCTCAAATCTTATCTCAGCGGATCAGTGTAATTATTAATTCTCAACTATCATTATCACTTCCCCATCCTTTGGCCTGATAACCGGCTGTGAGAATAATTTCTGATAGTCTTCCCCACGGAATGTGTGAATCGGGAAAATGTACTTTGGATTAATTGCATTTACCATTTGTTGCAAAGTGCTTATATCCGCATGTCCGCTTGTGTGTACTTTATGCAATGTAAAATTGAGAGCGGTTAAATAATCTACGAAATCCTTTGTTGCCCCTTTACTCAGATATCCCTCCCATAGGGAATAGATAAAATTTCCGCCTGTAAGATTTGCAATACCATCCAGATACTCCTTTAATGACGGTCTGACTAATATTACATAATCTTCCGGCTTTTTGCTTATCTCTCCCTTAGTGATTTTTTTGCTTCGGAACTGATAAAGCATATTCTCTTTCCCCTGTTGAGTAAGATTCTGGCTTACGTATTGGGGAAATATCACTTTTATATCAGGATATTTTTTTGAGGGATATGGTATCTCTGCAAACTTTGATAGTTCTTTCAGGACAATCGCAACATATACATCCACAGCCATAATTTTATTTGTACGTATGCAGGCTTTGTAAACAGAAACGAGTCTGTCAATATTCTGACCCGAGGTATAAATAAGATTAATCTTCCCCTGCTCGTTGAACAGTTCGATTAACTTTTCTTCAATCTCCTTTTCACTTTGGAAATTATGGCTGCTGCGTCCAACAGATGTCCCTTCGAGGAGCAAACAGTCAACATCTTTTGGTGCGTTATGAGTAAACCACTTAAACACTTTGGCTTTCCTTCCGTGGGCGCGAAAATCCCCTGAATAAAAAAGACTCTTTCCGTTTGCTTCCACCAGAAATGAATATGCATCAAAAGCCGAATGATCAGCCCAATAAGGAGTAATAGTAAAGTCGCCTATCCGGAAAGGAGTTTCCTTTTGGAAGTAAACACAATTTTTAATGGTCAGCTTATCCGGCGCAAACAGATTACTTAATTCAATTATTTTATGAGTTGCTTCCCCCATAAAACATGCACAATTCTTATGAATGAATCGTATAAATCCGTAATGATCCTGATGTGCGTGAGAAATTACTATTCCGTCAACTAATCTGCTTTCATCAGAATACAGCCCCTTTATATCAGGAAGAACTCCCAGCCCGATTAGTTCGCTCACGCTAAGAGATTGATATTTATTGAAATCAAAATCCTTGCCGTCCTTATCTACAAGAGGCATTCCAAAATCAATAACAATCCTTGTGTTATCGGTCCATACCTCAACACAAGAACCGCCTATTTCTTTGGTACCGCGGTGGATTTTAAAAAACACTTCTTTTAATATCCATAGTGAAAAATTTCACATTTAATTTTGAAGCAAGTTCATTTAATTTTTGTCTGCCTCCAATTTGTATTTCCATTAATTCCTTGTACGGATAACAATCCGGAACCAATAAAACTGCGGGAACAACACTAATATCATTTGCTTTAGCATTTCCGAAAACTTTATTCTCAGTGAATTTCGGATAACTCATAAAGTCAGTCTTTAGTTTTCCTTTATTCACAATTTCATTATAAGTATAAATTTCCAGCACTGAGCGCAAAAGTGTTTCCTTATTTCCTGAATATTTTAACTCGATAAGGAACAATGTTTTTGTTTCCTTATGATAAGAAATCAGGTCAATTTTACCCACTCCTTTATCTTTCTGTTTATCCTTTAACGGAATCTGATAATCCAAAATCAACCCAAGTTTTTCAAACTCCAGTCCGGTAATGCGTTTTGCAAAAATTTCCTCGTTTCGGTTGCTGTTGCAAACATCAATTTTTATGTTACAGTGGGATTTAGTGCAATAGCTGTTCTTAGTTCTTGTTAACTCAGAATCCTCCTCAAATAAAGGGAGGCGCTTTAATAATTCCTCTGCAATAACTTCAGTAAAATACTCTTTTGTATCAGTGGTCTTACCTTTCCGTTCTATACAGGCAGCTTTATATAATTCTTTAACATTTTTCAATGCGGTATTTAGGTGGTCTATTGTTCCTGATTCGGTGTAAATCATAATATCCTTTCGTATAATTAATTAAATAGCTTCCGTTAGAAAAGCACAAATTAAAGAAACTCATGTAAAACCGGGTTACTTTCATAATCGGTGACAATGCTATTCCATGCTTTCTCAATATATTCTTTTTCATTATTGTCCGGTTCAGCATTCCAGTTGACAAGCAGATTCCCTTTTAAATCATAAATACTTATAATTTTTTTATAAAAATCCTCATTCCCGTCCAAATCAGCCAGAGCCTGGGCATAGCCAATGAGAGCATGAATTCTTTTTATCCTCCATTGCTGATCATCCTCAACCCTGCTGCCGCTAATTAAAATTTCGTTAATATACATATTCCCTCCTTATTTTTCTATCCTTTTAAGCTTTTTCTGGGCTATAGTTAATAACTTTTTAAATTATAATAATCAGTTAATGAATCATATGAAATCAATTCTCAACAATTGCCATTTCCCCATATAGGTTTAATAACTCAAAAATACTCATAGACATATTTTTCTATTTGTTCAGGTTCGTTCAAATTATCGAGATAAATATACTCAGATATCAGCCCAGTTGAAAAATATTTGACTTGAAATCTCGCTCTCGATATTATATTTATTTTTGTTAGGTCTAATTCATATTTATCCATACTCATTATCGTTTCCCACTGATCACAATCAAATGTGATTTCTTCAATTAAACCCCCATTCTTATCATATTTTTTCATTTCAAGACTACCCTCTGCGGACACAGGAAAGTTATATTCTTCAATCAGATTTCCCTGTTCATCATATTTGTATTTAGAAACGTGTTCGAAATCTGCAGATGAGTGAAATCGTTTACTGGCCACCAGCTGATTTTTCCGGTTATATTTATATATAAATTCTGATGTAAAATCATCACCTTTTCCTTTTTCTTCAATTACTTTACCCTGTGCATTATATTTAAAGGTATATTTTTCTTTACTCAATATACTCCCATCGGCACGGTAATTAATACGTTCAGTTATATCCCCTTTCTTGTTGTATTTCAAGATTTCTTTAAAGAATATTCTGCCATCACCATCATAACTAAGGGCCTCTTTTTCAGTGCCATTTGTAATAGTTAAATATTTATAGATATATTTCATAAAAATAGACCCATCCTTATTATAACGGATTTCTTCAGTTTTTTCTCCTTTGATGTTATATAGCGTACTCTCCCATTTATCTACCTCTCCTTTGGAATCAAACCTTTTTTCTTCAGTAATATTACCGTTATCATCATATTTATAATATTTTGATTCTTCCAAGCCACCACCATCCCATTTATAGCGAATTTCCTCTAACATATTGCCTAAAGAATCATATCGTACAATTAAATCAGGTTTAGGATTAAATTCGGCCTTCCCGAATTTGAATTTTCCCTCATATCGTGTTAAGCTTTTTACTTTATTCTTAATAATCACTTCTTTCTTCGGTAGTTCTATTGCCAACAAATTAAAAGCAATTAACATTGTGAACACAACTATTACAGTTGCCGGATTTATTGACAGATTTAACTTTTTCATAAATTATTGATATTTGTTAATAAATATTATTTTTTCAGTTTCTTTATTTCGTTGTTCAGATCCTCAATTGCTTTCAGATCTTCTGCTTTTTGTCTTAATTTATTATACTTATCATATTCGTCCCGGGCAATCTCTAATGCAAGTTTATGTGAAATTTTACCGCTGTGTTCCAAAATTTCATTTTCATTTATCGTTAGAATATCGTTTAGTTTTTTAATCCAGTCGGACATGTACATAACTTTTTTCTGTCGCGCCTGATTTTCTGCAAATGCAAGGAATTGTTCCACCAGAAGATTAAGCTGGCTTAATTCCGGTTCAGTTAAATAATTTTTGGCCACTGTTACATCTGTTTTTCTTATTTTACCCCCCTGCCATGAAGTCAGCCCCATATTTTTCACAGAAGCTTTTGCTCTTTCAGCAATAACTTCTGCCGCTGTATGTTGATGTACAGCCCAATGCAGCTTGTTTTGAACGGAGGCAAAAAACTCCTTTGAAATTTCGGTTTTAGGATCATAATCTATGCTCAACGAAAAAATATCCCTGACTTTCTGATAGAAAATGCGCTCCGTGCTTCTTATATCCCTGATACGCTCAACAAGCTCGTCAAAATACCGGATATTACCCGCAGCCTTTAATCTGTTATCATCCAGGGTAAATCCTTTAACAATATACTCCGTGAGGCGTTGAGTTGCCCATATACGGAATTGAGTGCCACGGTGGGATTTTACGCGGTAACCAACTGAAATAATTACATCAAGATTGTAGCAAATCACTTTTCGCTTAACCTGACGTTTTCCCTCAGTTTGAACTGTCAAGTATTCCTTGACAGTTGAATTTTCGCTTAATTCCCCTTCCTCATAGATATTTTTTATATGAAGACTAATGTTTTGCTTGGTTGACTGAAACAGCTCTACCATTTGATTCTGGTTTAGCCACACTGTTTCGTCTTCAAGACGAACATCAATTTGAGTTTTACCGTCTTCGGTCTGATATAATAATAACTCGCTTTTACTTTCCATATTATTTTTGCCTATACTTAAATAACTTTTTTCTCAATTCCGTATAACTTAACCTCAACCTGTCTGCTTTTACGTTATTAACGTTATTAATGTTACAAACTCTCTTCCTCCCCCCACACTGAGGAGATTTTGGATTTTATTTTTGATTCGAATATCTTTATTAGTTCTTTGTTTGCGTTTACTAATTCCTGCTCACGCTCTATTCGCGCAACTATTTCTTTTTGGACTTCGAGGGGTGGAAGTGGAATTGGTATTTTATTTAATGCTTGCTGATTAAGTTTGGGTTGTGCAGATCCTGTGATAAATTCTTTAATTGAAATACTATTAATAAATATTTCTACCAATTTTTGGGTTTCAATATTACTAAACTTAAGAACATGAGAATGGTTATTTACCCAACTCTTACCACTAACTGAGAATGCAATTGGTGTTGAGCGGGCTAATAGATTTGCGCCATCTTCTGAGACGAGCAAAATATCTTCATCAAAGATGTATTCTTCAACATAATCAACTATTCCAGATGCACCATAATAAGGAAACTTACCGGATTTTCTATCAGATTTTGTGATGGGTATTCGTTTGGAGTCAAGATTTTCAGCAATGTTTATTAAATATTTCACAGGCCAGTTTGGGTCAATGTTTATGCGGGGTTTGTAGTTGTCCACAATCTGGCGTGCACCGTCTATTATTTTCTGATACCCCTCTATCTCCGCTACTATCTCTTTCTGTACTTCGAGCGGGGGAAGCGGGATTTGGAAATTTTCAATATAACTTCTAGGTATTCGTTGCAATCCTCCTGTACCTGTCATATTCAGGATTGCATTATTCTTGAAACGTGGATGCATTACACAAAAATATAGCCATTCTGAAAGTATTTTTTCATTAGGCCTAAAAACATAAAATTCACTCGATCCAAAACCAATTCCATTGATTAAATTTCTAGCAATTCCGGCTTTGCCATTTTCAAAACAAGGTGTTACTCTTGCGAGAAGAACATCCCCATCTTCGAAGTAGGTGTAACTATTAGATACTTCCTTTAAGATTTTTTTATCTCTGGGCTTAAATGAAATATTGTTTTCATTTATATCTGCCATTGGGACAAACGATACTTCTAAGTCAGGCGATTTATCTGTTAAAAGGCTTTTTTTTGGATTAAGATAACAGACCTCTTTAATTCTAACTGAAGGGAATTCGTGTAGGTGTTTTGTTATTTCCCTATACCTCTCCCCGCTTAGATTAAAATCACCGCTTTCAGAAATTTTGGACTTTGGGGCAAGGAGGAGATTCGGATAGTTTTCAATGGGAAAGTTCTTTCCTGTTGCCAGACTTTCTTTGTATTCTTTTATTGCCTTTGCTGTTTCGGGGAGTTCGCCTTTGGTATTTGCCCGTCGCTGTGCACCGAGATCAAATCCATCGTTCTCTACTTTTGCAAATAGTATATTCTCCGTCCGCTTTGAGAGTGTTTTATCCATTAGAAGTATTGATGTTTTTACTCCGCTATATGGATTAAAGACCCCCGCGGGGAGGGAGACAACAGCATAAAGATGATTCTCCACAAGCATTTTTCTGAGTGATTTATATGCAGTCCCCGACTGGAATATTATTCCTTCGGGAACGATTACTGCGGCTCTTCCCAGCGGAGTAAGATGCTCCGCAATGTAATCTACAAAAAGGACTTCGCTCCGGCTGCTTTCTATGGAGAATTTCTTGTGAGGTCTTATTCCACCTTTTGGCGACATAAAGGGGGGATTTGCAAGAATCACGTTTGCATATTCGTTCCATCTGTCTTCACTCGTGAGTGTGTCATACTCAAATATTTTCGGTTCGGCAAATCCGTGCAGATAAAGATTTACAAGGGAGAGGCGGACCATATCGGGAGAGATGTCGAATCCTTTAATGTTAGCCGCAAGTTTTTTTCTGTCGTCGGGGGTGAGTTTATCCCCGGTGAATCTATCCCCGTTTCCGAATGTAAATGAATAATCCTTCTTCTTCAGATAATCTGAGGAGTTGTTTTTTACTATATGCTTATATGAGGAGATGAGAAACCCGGCTGTTCCGCAGGCGGGGTCAAGAATGGTTTCGTTCTTTTTTGGATCAGTGATATAAACCATAAAGTCAATAATATGGCGGGGGGTTCTGAACTGTCCGGCATCTCCCTGACTTCCGAGAATAGAGAGGAGATACTCAAATGCATCGCCTAACCGCTCGGAGTGGTCATAATTAAATTCGTTTATGGTTTTAAGAAAACTGCGTAGGGTTTCGGGATCGTTATAGGGGAGATATGCATTCTTAAATATGTCCCTGAAAAGCTGAGGAATATTGGGGTTAAGATTCATTTTCTGAATTGCATCAACATAAAGTTTAAAGACCTCATGCCCCCCGAGTTTTGGAGTCATTAAGTTTCTCCAGGAATATTCACGATAGCTCCCCGAAAAGAATTTTCTTTTTCCGCCAAGTTCCTCCGCTTCGGTATCCATGTCATCCATAAATTTATATATAAGGGCGATGGTTATCTGCTCAACCTGTGCCTGCGGATTGGGGATTTTACCGACGAGGATATCCCTTGCGGCGTCAATTCTGGATTTTGTTTCTGTATCGAGCATATTTTTTTAATTGTAGATTGAAAGGGTGATATATGTATTGACGTAGTCCCGGACAGTCTGCACCCACTTCCGGGGGACCTGCCTGAATTCTTCGACGGTGAAGTTGTTGATGGTATTGAGCTGCTGGAAATCTTTTTGATCTATTATTTCGCGAACTTTCGGGTCGGATATATATACCTTGAAAAAATATTTAACGGCGGTTAAATTGATTGCGGGATCGGGCTTATAGTTCAGAAGGAACTTTTCAAATTCATCTTCGAGGAGTTCGTCTTTTGTTTTAAGCCTGGGAATCCTGCCGAATGCCTTTTCGACAATTTCGCGGACAGTAATTTTCCTGTCAATATCCGCTGCTCTTTTGAGTTTATCAAGATTAACAAAGTCTTCGGGTTTATCGAACAGGTTGTTCTTTATGTATTCAATAATAACATCCCAGTTTTCCTGATCAAAGTTTGAGACGATGAAATGATCGTTTCTGATTTTTTCTTCAAAGGAACCAAAGAACATACGGTCTATTTTCATTCCCTTGAAATCTATCTGTTTTTCAGTTACAAGCGTGGTATGGTCGGCACCCTTATAATCATAGCCTTCGTGCGGTTGTTTTTCTTTACCTTCACCTTTACCTGTACCTTTTGGCAGTTCCAGTATTTCATCATATTTAAATTTCTCTTCGAAGTATTCGCAGTTGGCGAAGAAGTCAAAAAGCTTAAAATGGATTTTCACGGGATTGGGTATATCCTGCCGGAGGCTTTCTTCAATCAGGTTTTCGGTGAATGTATGTTTGCGTGTGCCTCTCCCTTTGATCTGAATAAAATCTGTCGGGGAGAAGATTGGACGCATAAGGGCAATGTTAAGAATATCGGGGCAGTCATAGCCGGTGGTCATCATTCCGACGGTAACGCATACTCTGGTTTTGGAAGTTTTATACAAGGGATGAAAATTGCAGGAGCCGCTTAGTTTGTTATTCGTAAAATTGCGTGTGAATGTCTGCGCATCCTGGATCTGGGACGTGACCTGAAGGGCGAAGTCGGAATTGTACTTTCCGGGGAATTCTATGTGAGCAATTTCATTTAATATCTGAGTAAGCTTTGCAGCGTGGTTTTGGCTTACGGCGAAAACGATGGTCTTGCCTATTTCACCTGTAACGGGATCGCACAGGGCTTTACGCATAAACGTATGGCAGAGGGTTCTGTTAGTCGCTTCGGAGAAGAAATTTTTTTCATAGTCACGGTGAGTGTAAGTCTGCTCGCCGCTTAGGGTCTGCCCGTCATCGGCGGATTTTATAACGGCAGCATAGCCCTGATCCGAGAGGAGCTGAGTTGTAACCCTGGTACGTGCATCGGTGACGATAGGGTTTATAAGGTATCCTTCCCTCACCCCGTCAATAAGCGAATAGCGGAATGTGGGGTTGCCGCTGTCACAGCCAAAGGTTCTGTATGTGTCGAGCAGCATCCTCGTTTCAATATCGCGGGGATCATCTGCATTACCGATTTTTTTGAGATAATCTTTTGGCGTTGCAGTCAGCCCGAGTTTATAGCCGATAAAATATTCAAAGAGTGCCCTTGAGTTTCCTCCGATGGAGCGGTGTGCTTCATCCGACACGGTTAAATCAAAATCGGTGGGAGAAAAGAGGCGTCTGTATTTGTTATCAAAAAGGAGTGACTGGACAGTGGTGACGACAATCTCAGCTTTACGCCAGTCATCCTTATTTTCTTTATAGATTACGGTGGAATAATCATTTTTAAGATATTCCTTAAAAGCTTTTTCCGCCTGATCCTCAAGCTCGAGGCGGTCAACCAGAAAGAGAACCCGCCTTGCATTACCGGACTTAAGGAAGAGTTTGATAACGGCGGCGGTTACGAGTGTTTTGCCTGTGCCGGTAGCCATCTCGAAAAGGAAACGGCTCCCCCCTACTTTAACGGTTGCCTGAAGTGAGTGGACTGCATCAAGCTGATACGGGCGAAGGAATTTAAGCTTGTTGCGAAAGATGAAATCATTTCTCATTGCGGGATCGAGCCAGGAAGGATCCTGTGAATAAAGGGGATGTTGAGTGAGAACAATATAATCATCACCAATCTGTTCGTTTACAAGATCAGCGGAATCGGGAATGAAATCAACTAAACAGCCTATCGATTTTGGATCCGGGAATTTTGTTACAAGATAAGGATTACCGCTGTGAAGATCCCAGTAATAATGCAGATCGCCGTTAGAAAGGATTACAAAACGGCACTTCTGGGATTTGGCATACTTCCGTGCCTGTTCTTTTCCTGTAAGGGGATTTAGTTTGGATGATTTTGCTTCAAGAACTACGAGGGGAAAATTCTTGGAATCAAGGAGGAGAAAATCTATATAACCGTTTAAGGTTTTTTCAAAATTATTACCGTAGGAGTCGAGATACTGTTTAGTAATCTTTACGTTGTTTTCGAGAATTACATTTGCTTTACCTTCGTCAGAGTCGAAGAAACGCCAACCGGCTTCTTCGAGCAGTTTGTTGATCTTAATTCGTGCTTGTGCTTCTTTTAATTGCATTTTACTCTATTAAAATTCCCTACAAGATATATAAATTAATTACACAGTTAAAATTACTATTGTTCACTCAATTTTCCAAACTGATTTGCGTTCCGGACACAGCTTCGCCGGGTGAGTCACAACACTAATGCGTCAAACTCATCTTTCCACTATGCAAAGATAATACCGGAGAGGTCTGAAAACGCGATCATCTTGTGATCATTTTTTACGGAAATGAATAATTATCCCGCCCAGGGCACATAGATGTCAACTTAAGACCTGTAATTGGGTAATTTGGTCGATTAAATCTTCTAAACCTCTTTTTTAAAGTATTAACAAATAATTGCTGAATTTTTCAACACCCATTTCCTATTTAACCTCCCAAAGAGCTAAAGATACCAAATTATTACCCCGTTTTCCCAGCTGCCACCTTCGCTCCTCCTTCGATCTAACTTCGATCACCTATGCCTCAAAGGGCAATAATAATTACCCTAAAACCCATTCTCTAAGAACCGTTGAATTTTTCAACACTAGTCAAACTTTTTTAACTGGTTGCCCGTCTTAAAATGGATTTTGTCTATAAAAGTCTTGGCTACCGGTAAGCATCGCCGCCATATCTGCTAATCCTCCGTGCTATCAATTCCTCCAAAAAGTCTGGAATGAGGCCGGGAAAGCCTCAATTGATATCGTTTGCACAAGGTTTTCTTAGGCAACTGACCTCAGACACACCACCCCGCCCCTCCTCCGACCTGTCGATTTCCTCTTTTCCTCTTTCCTCTTTCCTCTTTTTTCTTTCCTCTTTCCTCTTTTCTCTTTTCCCTTTCCTCTTTCCTCTTTTCCATTTTTCCTCTTTCCTCTTTCCTCTTTTCACCTTTATGCGATTTTCCCCTTGCTTTTTTGGAATTAAATCCCTAATTTTCTTATTAATATTAGGATTATTATTCCATAAAGTCGGATAAATTATGCTGAATAGAGAATTTGACCTGAATAACCTGATTAAAAAACAAAGAGTTACGATAATCTATGGTCCCAGAAGAGTTGGCAAAACCACCCTCCTGAGGAGTTTCCTTAGTGATTATCCATCAAAATATAAGCTTGATTCCGGCGATAATATCACCACCCGCCATATATTTGACAGCAATCGCTTCGAAGACCTGCTTGACTATGTCTTCGGATATGATCTGCTTGCCATTGATGAAGCTCAGCAAATTGAAAATATTGGAATGGGATTAAAAATTTTAGTAGACCGGAAACCGGACTTGAGCATCATTGTCACCGGCTCGTCTTCTTTTAGTATTAAACAAAATCTTGGCGAACCTCTTACTGGAAGAAAACGGGAAATTGTGTTGTTCCCCTTTTCCCAAAAGGAACTCCTGGCAGTTTATAATAAATTTGAGCTGAAAGAAAAATTGGATGAATTCCTCATTTTCGGTTCTTACCCGGAGGTTGCTTTGGCCACAAATGTAAACGAAAAAATTGAACTGCTGAATGAGTTGGTTAACTCTTACCTGCTCAAAGATATTCTTTCTATCGAAAGAATTCGAGGGTCAAGACAACTCCTCGATTTGTTGAAACTCCTTGCATTCCAGGTCGGGAATGAAGTCTCCATAAATGAGCTTGCCGCCCAGGTTCATCTCGATACAAAAACTGTCCATAAATACATCGACCTGTTAGAGAAATCTTTTGTAATCCAGCGACTCACTCCTTTCAACCGAAATCTCCGCAAAGAGATATCAAAAAAAAACAAGTACTACTTCCTCGATAATGGCATCAGAAACGGGGTTATTCTTCAGTTTAATAAATTAAGAGACAGGAATGACTCCGGACAGCTCTTCGAGAATTTTATGGTGATGGAAAGATTGAAAAGAAATTCAAATAGCAGAATATTTCTTAACTCATATTTCTGGCGGACTTTTGATAAAAAAGAGATTGATTTAATTGAGGAGAAGGATGGTCTCCTGAGCGCATTCGAATTCAAATGGAGCATTAACAAAAAATACCGGGCACCAAAGGACTGGTCGGAATCGTATCCGGGGAGTTCGTTTGAGGTTATATCGCAGGACAACTACCTGGATTTTATTTTATAAACTCACTTTATAAATTCCAAATTCTCCTTGCGTATCTGAAAAATATTTTATAAGTTGCAATCAGATGAAAAACTATTTCTCGATAATTTATTTTTTAATTAACTGTAATACCACACAATTCTTTACAATCTATAGGAGAGCTTAATGGGTTGGTTTACTTCTTTCTGGAACTCTTCGATCGGACAGAAGTTCGTTATGGCAATAACGGGTATCTTTCTTATCGTATTTCTTGTTATCCATCTGGCCGGTAATATGATGATCTACGTCGGTCCGGATGCTTTTAACGGGTATGTCGGGACACTCGAACTCATCAAACCCCTTATCAGGGTTATTGAAATCGTCCTTGCCTCGATTTTCATTTTACACATATTTAACGCAGTCTCCCTCTGGCTTGCAAATAAACAGGCAAGGCCGGTCGCCTATAAAATAAGCGGCGCTGCCAAAAACTCTTCCATTTTCTCACGCACAATGATCTATACCGGAAGCCTTACTTTCATATTCCTGGTTGTCCACCTCCAGACTATCTGGTACAGATACAATTTTGCAAATACGGAAAAGATTGAAATGTACGAAATGGTTACCGGATTGTTTAATACTAACTGGTATTCCATCCTCTATCTTGTTGCAATGATCCTCCTCGGTTTCCATCTTAACCACGGCTTCCAGAGCGCTTTCCAGACCTTCGGCTGGAAGCACACTAAATACACCCCGATAATTGAAAAGATCGGAACCGTATACGCAATTCTCATGGCTGTGGGATTTGGATCTATCCCCGTTTATTTTTTACTTGGAGGAGGTAACTAATGGTTAAACTTGATGCAAAAATCCCGGAAGGCCCTATAGCCGAAAAGTGGAATAATCATAAATTTAACAGTAAGCTTGTTAACCCTGCCAATAAAAGGAAATACGATATCATCGTTGTGGGGACAGGACTTGCAGGCGCAGCCGCAGCAGCCACTCTCGGCGAACTGGGCTATAACGTAAAAGCGTTTACTTATCACGACAGCGCACGCCGTGCTCACAGCATCTCTGCTCAGGGGGGTATCAACGCAGCTAAGAATTATCAGAATGACGGCGATTCCGTCTACCGTCTCTTTTACGATACAGTTAAAGGCGGCGACTTCCGCGCCCGCGAAGCTAACGTATACCGCCTTGCGGAAGTATCAAACAATATCATTGACCAGTGCGTTGCACAGGGTGTCCCTTTCGCACGCGAATACGGCGGACTCCTGGATAACCGTTCCTTCGGCGGTGCTCTGGTTTCAAGAACTTTCTACGCTAAAGGTCAGACCGGACAGCAGCTTCTTCTTGGGGCAGTAAGTTCACTGAACAAGGAAATCGGTAAAGGAACAGTAAAATTATATAACAGAAAAGAGATGCTGGACGTTGTTCTTGTTGACGGTGTTGCTCGCGGCATTATCACCCGTGATCTTCTCACCGGTGAGATCGAAAAATATTCCGCACATGCAGTTATTCTTGCTACCGGCGGATATGCTAACGTCTTCTTCCTTTCAACCTCGGCAATGAACTGCAACGCAACCGCGATATGGCGCGCTCATAAAAAAGGTGCCCTCTTTGCAAATCCATGCTATACGCAGATTCACCCCACCTGCCTCCCCGTTCACGGAGAGAACCAGTCTAAACTGACTCTTATGAGCGAGAGCTTGCGTAACGACGGAAGAATCTGGGTAAGCAAGCTGGTAGGCGATATGCGTCAGCCCGGCGACATCCCCGAAGAAGAGAGGGATTATTACCTCGAGAGAAAATACCCAAGCTACGGCAACCTTTCTCCCCGCGATATCTCCTCCCGCAGCGCAAAGGAAGCTTTTGATGCAGGACGCGGAGCCCGCGGGCAGGAAGCTGTTTACCTCGACTTCAAAGATGCAATCGGACGCCTCGGCAAGAATGTTATTGAAGAACGGTATGGCAACCTCTTTCAGATTTACGAGACAATAACCGGCGAGAACCCCTACCGGGTGCCTATGAAAATCTATCCCGCACCTCACTACACCATGGGCGGGCTTTGGGTTGATTATAATCTCATGTCAACAATCCCCGGCCTCTTTGTAGGCGGCGAAGCTAACTTCTCAGACCACGGGGCTAACAGGCTTGGAGCTTCTGCTCTTATGCAGGGTCTTGCTGACGGTTACTTTATTCTCCCCTACACTATCAGCGACTACCTTGCTTCCGCTAAACCGAAAACAATGAAAGCTGAAGGACCTGAATTTGATGCCGCCATGAAGGAAGTTACTGAATTCACTCAGAAGCTCATCTCCATAAACGGAAAGATGACCGTCGACGATTTCCATAAGCAACTCGGAAGGATCATGTGGAATAAAGTCGGAATGGGACGGAATGAAAAGGGCCTCACCGAAGCTATCAAAGAAATAGCCGAGCTGAGGGAACTGTTCTGGAAAGAAGTCAAAGTGGTCGGATCTGCCGATGACTTTAACCAGACCCTCGAGCGTGCCGGCCGTGTTGCCGACTATCTCGAACTTGGCGAGCTTATGGCACGCGACGCACTCAGCAGGAATGAATCATGCGGCGGACACTTCCGCGAGGAATATCAGACCCCGGAAGGTGAAGCTCAGCGCGATGATGAAAATTATTCTTTCGTTTCTGCCTGGGAGTTCAACAAACCCGGCGACTGGAATCTTCACAAAGAAGACCTTGCTTTTGAAAACATTAAATTAGCCCAGAGGAGTTACAAATAATGAGCGAAACTAAATTAAATCTGAAGTTTATGATATGGCGTCAGAAAAATGCCAAATCAGTCGGAGCCTTTGCTGAGTATAAAGTCTCTGTTTCTCCCGACTCATCAATACTTGAAGTCCTTGACGAAATTAACGACGCCCTCGAAAAAAAGGGGGAAACTCCTGTTCATTTCGAAAGCGATTGCCGCGAAGGTATCTGCGGAACCTGCGGACTCGTAATCAACGGCGAACCTCATGGTCCGCTAAGAAAAATCGCAACTTGCCAGCTCCACATGCGAAACTTTAAGGACGGCGAAACAATCCATATTGAACCTTACCGCGCAAAAGCATTTCCGCTAATTAAAGATCTCGTCGTTGACAGGGATGCGCTGGATAAGGTGCTGCAGGTCGGCGGTTACATTTCGTTTAACACCGGCGGAGCCCCCGATGCAAACTCCCTCCCCGTCAACAGGGATTTTGCTTCCCAGGCATTCGACGCTGCTGCCTGCATTGGTTGCGGAGCCTGCGTTGCATCCTGCAAGAATGCTTCGGCTATGTTGTTTGTCAGCGCTAAAGTTTCTCAGTATGCATTGCTGCCGCAGGGCCAACCCGAAAGATATGAACGCGTCCAGAAAATGGTTAAGAAGATGGACGAGCTCGGTTTCGGAGCCTGCACAAACACTTACGCCTGCGAAGCTGAATGCCCGAAAGGTATTTCCGTTAAGAATATTGCGCGCATGAATAAGGATTTCATCTCGGCAAAATTCCAAAACGAGAAAATTATTGATTAATTTATTTTCCCCTTCCGTCATTTGGGATGGAAGGGGATTTGTTTTTATATTCTATTCTTATCATGTTCGAATCTGAAATTAACACTATAATAGACAGCAACTTAAGCAAGCTCGATAAGTTCGGGCCTTATCTCACCCTGAGCGGAATTGCATCCGCAGGCCTTCATCCTGCCCTGGTTACTTATCTCTCGGCGGAGATTGATTACCTCGTTTATTCAGACAGGAAGAAATTGATCAGCCGCTCCCTCTTTGATTATTCGGGAGATGCTGTGGAATCCCTCTTTGGCAAAATTAGCAGCGAGATAAAAACAAAAGCCGTGCTTAACCCCGAAGAGACTCAAAGGCTGATTGAGCAGGGTGTGTTGTTCAACCTTTACTTCCTTCTCCGTCCCCGCTGGACTCTTCTGAAGTTTATCTTTAACGGGGAGATTGTAAAACCGGTCGAAGAACTGAAACTAAGCCTTAATTATATTCACTTCTATCCCTATATAAAAGAGATCCTCCTGAATTTCTTTGACAAAAAGAATCTGGTCGAAATCCTGGAGCAGGAATTCAAGGATCTTATGCTGAACATCCAGGAATATATTAAACAGGCAAATAAAACTGAGATGATTAAAAATGAGCTTGCTTTAATCAGCCGCTTTCTTAATTTCGGAACTAAAGAGACTGCAATCCCCCTCCCTGCCGTTGAGATTTACCTGAAAGAGAAAAAGGAAAATGAACTCCTTGCAAATATAAGGTCGGTATTCCCGGACGGTTTTACCGGCAGAGTGGAGTTATCAATAATTGAAGAAGTCCTTTCCAGACCCGTGGAACCTGCTCACGCGGAACAGCCCATCACTGAACCGGCAGCCGGAAGTGAAATCAATGAACCTGTCTCTGAACTGAATATTGAAAACCGGGAAGAGGTCTTAACCGGAGAGATCCGGGAACCGGAAACTGAAATTCAGGAAGAATATATTTTCGGAGATGATACTTTATTCGGTGTTCTCAACAATACCGGAGAGAACGGAATAGCGGAAACACCTTCATACGTAAATCCGGAAAACGTAATTGAGCAGGAGGCAACTACCGCTGACGAAATTATTGCATCCGTTCCTGAACCAGTTACAACTCCCGAAACCGGGGAAATAGCAGAACAGGAAAAACAGGAATTCGCCCCGGCGCTTGAAAATTCAATGCTTGAAGATGAATCTGAAGAGACCTTCAGCGAAATGGGAGATGAACTGAAAGATGTGTTCACGGTTGAGGCCGCACTGGAACGGAAATCCCTTATTGAATTTTTCTCCGATAAGGAATGCAACAAGATTATTGCCGACTGCTTTAACGATGACGAAATGGACTTTATAAACTGTTTTGAAGAGCTTGGTGAAATTCCAAATTATGAAGAAGCTGTCGAGACACTGAAGTTCATCCCCTTCCTGGAACAGTTAAAACCGGATGACAAGAATCTGATGATGATAAAAGAGAAACTCGAAATTTATTTTAAAAAGTAAGGAATTGAATGTTTATAGATTATGCCGAAATAGAAATTAAATCAGGTAAGGGTGGTGACGGTGCTGTTGCCTTCAGGAGAGAAAAGTATGTTCCCAAAGGAGGACCCGCCGGCGGAAACGGAGGCAAGGGGGGAAACGTGATTATTGTTGCCGATGCCAACCTGTTTACGCTGCTTGATTTCAGGTACCAGAAAAAGTACTATGCTGAGGACGGTAAGCCCGGAGGGACTTCCTTAAAAGACGGGCGCAAAGGAGAGGACATTATTATCAGGATTCCCCCCGGAACGCTAATAAAAGATGCCAAGACACGCAAGATTATACTTGATGTTGATAAAAAAGGGGTTGAATATCTGTTTGCCAAAGGAGGCAGGGGGGGAAAGGGAAATTCCAACTTCGCCACTGCTACAAACCAGACGCCCCGCTTCGCAGAGAAAGGGAAACCGGGGGAATCGTTCAGCGTAATCCTTGAGTTGAAACTCATTGCCGATGTCGGGTTAGTTGGTTTTCCGAACGCCGGAAAATCAACGCTTATCTCAACAATATCAGAAGCAAAACCAAAGATTGCGGACTATCCTTTCACAACTTTGGAACCAAATCTTGGTATTGTAAGATACAAAAATTTTATGTCCTTCACCGTTGCGGATATTCCCGGCATTATAGAAGGGGCATCCGAAGGGAAGGGGCTTGGCCTCCAGTTCCTAAGGCATATTGAAAGGACTAAAATACTCCTTTTCCTTATTGATATTACGTCAGAAAATATTCAGAAGGATTATAAAGTGCTGATAGGGGAACTTAAAAAATATTCCCCGGTTCTTGCGGAGAAGCCGGTTATCATAGGCCTCTCAAAGGCTGATCTTATTGAGGAGAAGGAGATCAAAAAATTCGAAAAGAAGAAAATACGGAATTCCGACGCCCCACTTCGTGTCTTCTCCTCAGCCTCGGGATACGGAATTGACGACCTGTTGGAAACAATCTGGTCTTTTATTATTAACAAGGATTTGGACTAAAAACCGGAGCACCTATGTATAAACGAATTACCCTTTTAGTTTTCACAACTTTAATTTCTTTTACTTTTTTCTCGTGCGATCCGGAAACCGGCGCAATTAATTTTTTCACCGATTCGGACGACGTTCAGCTTGGAATTGATGTTCAAAATGAAATTTCCGCAAACACCGCGGAATACCCGATATTCCACGGTGACCCGTCAATCAAAGCCTATATTAATTCAAGGATATTCGGTCATATCCTTAATTCTCCGCAAATAAAGAAAAAAACTGTTTACCCTTATAAAATAGAGATAATCAACAAGGATGATGTTTACAATGCTTTTGCCTTGCCCGGGGGACCGATTTATGTATATACCGGCCTGCTTAAATATCTCGATTCCGAAGCTGCCCTTGCCGGAATAATTGCTCACGAAATTGCACATGTGGAGCGAAGGCACGCAACCTCAAGGATGACGGCTTATTACGGGGTTTCGATACTGGTCTCTATTCTACTGGGCGAAAACCCTTCGGAGCTTGCCCAGATCGCGGCAAATCTTTTTGTCGGTATTGCATTCCTTGCCAACAGCCGTTCAGATGAAAATGAAAGCGATGAATATTCTGTAAAATATTTGCAGGATACACGCTATTACCCTGGTTCAGTCAAATTCTTTTTTGAAAAGATGCGGGATGACGGACTTGTCTCTTCCCAGAGCAATTCAATTGCCACTTTCCTTTCAACTCACCCTGACCCGATAGAAAGGATTGCGGATGCTAACCAGAGAATGAATGCTCTCGGATTAACGATCAAAACTTATCAGTCTACCGGAGACCAGATATTTGACTCGGAATACAGGACGAATATCAAAAACAAGCTCCCCTGATCAGGAATATTAATTTTATCATGAGGTTGCAATGTTAAGAAACAGGATTTACAGAAACAGCATAATTTCATTTCTCCTTGCGGCAATAATCTACGGATGTTCAACCGGAATTAATTTATTTTCGGATAAGGACGAAGTTGCCCTTGGAAACGACCTTGTTAAGCAGATACTTGCGAACCCGAAAGAATTTCCGGTAAGTTCTGCCGACCTCGCGCTTAAGAATTACCTCACAACAAATATCCTAAACCCGATACTTGCTTCTTCCAGCGTTAAGAAACGTAGTATATATAAATACAGGCTGGAGGTTATCAGGAGGGATGACGTTCTTAATGCCTTTGCACTCCCGGGGGGACCCGTGTTTGTTTATACAGGGCTCCTGAAGTATCTCGATTCCGAAGCCGCCCTGGCGGGGGTAATTGCACATGAGATTGCCCATATTGAAAGCAGGCACGCAACCAGGCGACTTTCCGCAAATTACGGAGTGTCGTTATTGCTGAGTCTTGTCCTCGGGCAGAATCCTTCAGCACTTGCGGAGATTGCCACAAACCTCTTTGTGGGGCTTGCGTTCCTTGCCAACAGCCGCTCCGATGAGGATCAGTCGGATAAGCTCTCGGTTGAGTACCTGAAATCAACTAAGTATTATCCCGGCGGAGTGAAATTCTTCTTTGAAAAGATGAAGAAGGACGGGACAGTTTCATCCAACAGCAGCAAGGTAGCGACTTTTCTCTCTACGCACCCCGATCCGATTCAAAGGATAGAGGTAGTAAACAAAAACCTGCAGGCGCAGGGCCTTCCTCTTTACGATTTTACGTCAAATGAAAGCAGCCTCTTCAGAACAGCCTATAAGATGAATATTCTAAGCCGGGTAAATAAATAAGTCCCTGTTTGTCAAACCCCGAAAATCGAATAAAAACGGGGTTTTTGATTTTAACCATATAGGATAACTCCGGAATTGGTGAATTTTATGGTGTTTCCAGAGAATAGTGAGGAGACATCCGGGGATACATTTGTAAAGATTATCTGGATTGGTTTTCAATGGGTTTAGGATGGGTTTACAATGGGTTGTGGTTCAGGGGGTGAGTGGCAGAAGTGAGCCGGGATTCACAATTTATATTGTTTTAAGTCGATTTTTCAGAAACAGGAATATTTTCATAAATCAACAAGTAAAAATATATTTACATATACAATATAATACATTGGGAGGGAAAAAACGCGATCATCTTGTGATCATTTTTCAGGAAAGAGGAAAATAAGTGGATAAGATTATTAGTTTAGAAGTTTAGAAGTGAAAAGAATGAATAAGTTAAGAATAATATTTCTGATTTTACTGCTTACTGAATGTGTGTTTGGAACAATACGCTACGTCAGCAAAACGGGGAACAGCACACCTCCATTCACATCCTGGGAAACCGCCAGCGATTCTATTCAAAAATGTATCAATATCTGTGTTGATGCCGATACAATAATAGTTGCAAACGGCAGATATAATGAAGCCTTAGTAGTTAATGTTGATTTAACTTTAATCGGCAGCAGTATGGATAGCTGTATTATCGATGGAACGGGACAAGCAGGGCCATGGCCTTATACAGATATCACAATTAATGCTAATTCTGATTTAAAGATAAGCGGATTCCAGATTATATCAACTAATCCGACTATTGGCGGTAGCTGTATATTTACAGGAAATAGACTTGAAGTGTTAAACTGCAGGATTACCCGGGGACAAATAACAACTTATGCAAGTACTCCTTATGCAATGCTTAAAAACCTTATTATGGATAAGTATGATATTAGTAGCATATCCGGAGATGGCAGAGTAATAGAAGTTGATAACTGTGTAATCATTAAAGATATGGATTATAGTTCAAAAAAAGGTATGGATATAAATGTTGATAGTGCAAAAATAGTAAATAACATTGTAATAGGTAAAGTACCTGGGTATGACTATGCTCAAGGTTTCGGAATAGTAATAGAAATATTAAGGAAAGCATATATTGCAAATAATATTGTTTCTGGGTTTTATCCAAATATTGGTGCAACCTACGCAGTCCCTGGTTATTCATGTGTAATAAGTAATAATTTAACATGTTACCTTTATACTGCATCATATTGGCCAAGCATTGAAACAGTAAGCGATATAAAAATCTATAATAATATACTGTATAAAGTTACAAATGGTATAAGGAGTGAAGGAGAAGATGTAGTTGGGGGCTATAATCTATTCTGGGGAAATACGAGAGATACTGTTGGAGGATATAAGATAAAAGAAACAGATGTATTTGCAGATCCGATGTTTGTAAATGATAAGAGACCTGACGGTAACTTAGATTTTGATTTCCATCTGCAGAAGTACTCACCCGCTATAGATGCGGGAGACCCAACAGTACTTGATGTGGATGGAACGAGAAGCGATATAGGTCCTTACGGAGGACCTTATGGCGAAGAATATACATATCAGGACTTAGCCCCGAGAAAACCTTATGGAATTCTCTCCGCAATCAATGAAAGAGAAGTAACAATAAAATGGATAAGGAACAGTGAGGCAGATACAAGTCATTATGTAATTTACAGAGATACGGTATCATCTTTCCCGATAGACAGTCTTCATGTTTACCGGATACAGAAAGACACACTATTCAAAGATACAATAGCAGAAGGAATAAACAAAGTCTATTACCGGATACAGTGTGTGGATAAACAGGGGAATAAGGGAGATGCGAGCGATGTAATCTCGTTTGTGTTGTCAGATGTTGGGGAATACAAATCAGAGGGGAGTTATGATTATCATCTGTATCAGAATTATCCAAATCCGTTTAACCCAATAACGAAGATAGGCTATCAGTTAAAGGAGGCGGGCAGAGTGAAGATAATGGTATATGATATAAAGGGAGAGTTGATAAGAGAGGTGCTGAATGAAGAAAAAGAGGCGGGCTATTATGAGGCAGACTTTGATGGGAGCGGATTATCGAGCGGTATCTATTTATGCAGGATAGAGATAATAAACGGGAAAGGAATACCTGTTTATATGAATATGAGGAAGATGAGCCTGGTGAAGTAAGGCAAAGGAAAAGGAAGAGGAGAAGAGAGTATCCCGGTTATTCAGAAAATGCGGGGCAGAGAAAAACTCCCCCTTCACTCTCAGAATACTGGAATTACGGACAGATGTGACTTAAAGGATTAGCTTTCACCCCGCCAATTAATGCTTTCATTAATTTCCCGGGTTCTGACAACAGAGAACCTTGCTCTGGGAGTATATTCCGCAGTTGACGCTGTCGGAATTTTTAAGGATGCCGGGGTTTTTACCGGCTGATTAAAATAGTTCCGGGGAGGATTTTCCACAATTCTCTTGTTAGAAACGACCAAATGCTTTTTCCTAATCACATGAGAACCAGGACTTACCTTACTATATGGCTTTATGCTTTTTTTATTTTCCTTTTTCTCCAGACTGCTATTAATGAGTAAAAAGAACGAAAAAAGAGACAAAGACGCGAAAACTGACAGCAAAATTATTAAATTTATATTCATTTTAATACAACTTGATAGTCTGATAACGATTGATTCAGAAAAATGGTTCCTTCCCGGGGAGTTTTTTTGAAATACTTCAAAAAAAAGTTAAGAACCTCTTTTTCCTCAGATTTTGCTTTTGCACGGATTTTTCTCACCTAAAAAATGATCATAAGATGATCACTTTTTAAAGTATTTGATTGTTAGATTAGTAAAGTGAATTTTATCTGTTATTTTGAAACTTCAGGAGTAAAAGAGAAAATGAGGCTTGACGAATTTATATCGAAGTTTGATGGGGAAAATCCAAAAACCGGGGGGACGGAATATACGATGAAAATGTTCGAACAAAATAATATAGTTTTAAGATGCAGGTTTATTATTTTTGCAATGTGACTAATTTTTTAATTGTTAATGAGTTTTGATTATGAGAATATATTTTTCGCTTTTCATTTTTCTTGTGCTGACTTCCTTCTCCTGTCCACAGGGGAAACGCCCTCTAACTCCCGAAGACCTCTGGAAAATGAAAAGGGTCGGCTCTTTTGAAATTTCCCCCGACAATAAATACGGGGCTTACGTCCTTACGGAATATAATATTTCCGAGAACAAGGGATACAGCGATATATACGTTATTGACCTTGCAACAAAAGAGACAATGCGCCTTACGACCGCTAAGGCTGCTGATGTTGCCCCGGTATGGTCGCCAGACAGCCGGAAAATAGCTTTCCTTTCAAAACGGGAGGATGATGAAAAGTCCCAGATTTATATTATCAATATCAACGGCGGTGAGGCTGAAAGATATTCTGACCTCCCAAACGGCGCCTCCTCTCTGAAATGGTTTCCGGACGGAAGCAAAATCGCTTTTACTTCCAATACACTCCCCGGAACAGCAAACATGGATGACCTGAAGAAGGAACTGAAGAAGAGGAAGGATGATAAGGTAACTGCAAAGACAACCGAAAACAGATTCTACAGGTACTGGGACACATGGCTTACTGACGGATTCGTAACCCACATTTATTCACTCGATCTGAAATCAAAAACGGTAACCGACCTTACTCCGAAAAGCGAAGCGATCCTTTCCTACTCCGGAAGCGGGGCTTCTTATGATATTTCACCGGACGGAAAGACTATTGCCCTCTCGGCAAACGTTACTCCTCCCCCTTACACCAAGCCGCTTAACTATGATATTTTCCTGCTTAAAACGGATGGTTCGGGAGAGATGAGCAATATTACTCCGGGAAATCCTTCGGATGATTCATCTCCCCTTTTCTCGAAAGACGGAAGGCTGCTGACCTATACATTCACTGAAAAGACGGATGTAATTGCGGAGAATTCAAAGATAGCAAGTTATGACATAAACTCAGGCAAGAGGAGTGTTCTCACTGCAGAGTATGACTATTCGGTTTCGGATTTTCTTTTGACAGAAGACAACGGCCGCATATTTTTTACCGCAGAGAGCAGGGCAAAAACAGGAATATTTACTGTTGATTCCGGAGGGAAAAAATTTCAAAAACTATTTGAGGAAGGGACAATAAGCGGACTAAGAAACGGGAAGGATAAACTTTATTTTGTTTATCAGGATTTCAACAATCCCCCTTACATTGCAAGCCTGGATCCGGCTAAGGAGAAATTTGAAAAGGTTATCTCTTTTAATGATGCACTGCTTGACAGTATTGAATTCGGAAAGTTTGAGGATATCACTTTCTCGGGCGCCGGAGGAGATCCGGTGCAGATGTGGTTGGTTTATCCCCCGGGATTTGACAGGAATAAAAAGTATCCGCTGGTTCAGATAATTCACGGCGGGCCACTCGGGACTTCCGCGAATGATTTCCATTACAGGTGGAACGCACAGATGTTTGCTGCTATGGGATATATGATTGCGGAAGTGAATTTCCACGGTTCCTCAAGCTTCGGTGAAAAGTTTGCGCAGTCCTTAAAAGGGGCACAGGCGGAATACCCGTTTCAGGACGTTATGCTCGCAACCGATTTCCTTATAAAAAATTACAACTTCATTGACCCTGAAAAACTCGGTGCCGCGGGGGGAAGTTACGGCGGTTATCTGACAAACTGGATAGCAGGGCATACTGACCGGTTCTCAGCGTTGATTTCCCATGCAGGGGTTTATAACCTGATCGGGCAGTTTGCATCTGACCTTACTCACTTCAGGGAAATTTCATACGGCGGGTCTCCGTGGAAAAACTCAGACAAGGTAATGTCCATGAGCCCGGCACAGTTCGCGGAAAATTTCAAGACGCCGATGATGATAGTGCACGGAGAGAAAGATTACCGCGTTGTTGTCACTCAGGGGCTTGAGCTATACGGAGTGCTCCAGGGAAAGGGAATCCCCTCAAGGCTTGTCTGTTTCCCCGATGAGAATCACTGGGTAATGTCCCCCCAGAATTCGATTTTCTGGTACAAGGAATTCAAGGGATGGCTTGACAGGTGGCTGAAATAATTTTGAAAAGAGATTAAGGAGATTATCATGAAATACAGGAAATTCGGCAAGACGGATTTAATGGTCTCGGAAGTGGGCTTTGGTGCATGGGGCATAGGGGGCCCGGCAATGGCGGGGAACGTTCCTATCGGCTGGGGTGAAGTGAATGACGAAGAATCATTAAAGGCAATTAAAAAATCTTCCGATATGGGTGTAAATTTTTTTGACACTGCCGATTTTTACGGCCTGGGGCACAGCGAGGAACTACTGGCAAAAGTTTTCAGGGACCGGTGGAATGACGTGATACTTGCGACAAAAGTGGGGCACAGGATTGCAGGGAATTCTTCAATATTCCTTGACTACTCGAAGAAGTATATTATTGAGGCATGCGAGATGAGCCTGAAGAGGCTTCAGAAAGAGACCATAGATCTTTATCAGCTTCACTCGGCAAGAATGGTAAACCTGGAACAGGGAGAGTGCATTGAAGCGATGCAGAGACTTCAGGAGCAGGGGAAAATAAGATACTGGGGAATATCGCTGAACACATTTGCGCCGGATGCAGAAGCGGAATTTTTTGTTGAGCACAATATAGGCCACTCGTTCCAGCTTGTGTTTAATATAATCAACCAGAGAGCTCTGAAAAATGTTATACCGCTGGCTGAGAAAAATAACTACGGTGTGATTGCCAGAATGCCGCTGCAGTTCGGGCTGCTGACGGGGAAATTCACAAAAGAAACAACCTTTGGCGCCAATGACCACAGGAGCTTCAGGCTGACCCCGGAACTGATGAGGATGTCGCTTGATTCGCTTGAATATATCTGGGAAATAGTTGACAGGTATAAAGTTCCAAAGACTGTATTCGCAATTTCCTATGTGATGAATTACCCCGGTGTTTCCACGGCAATAGCGGGTATAAAGAGCGAAGCACAGGCAGAAGAAAACCTTAAGGAGATTATTGAAATATCAAAAGAGGATATTGCGCTGATTGAAGATTATTTTGAAACAACTTTTTCCAAAGTAGTGGAGGCATACAGACATGCGGGTTAATATGAAATCTGAAATAAAATATTTTTTTCTTTGCTTTGCGCTGCTCCTGACCTTGCGGACAACAGCACAGGAGAATACCTGGATAAGGATTAATCAGCTTGGTTATCTGCCGAACTCAGTTAAGGTCGCAGTGCTGGCATCAAAAGGGAATCCGGAGATCGGTTATTTTGTTGTGAGGAATTCTCTTACAAATGAGATCGAGTTTCATTCGGACAATATTATGAAGTACGGCGCATGGGGACCGTTTGAGATCTCATACCGCCTGAATTTCTCGGAATTAAAAAAGGAAGGGACTTACTTTATTGAAAGCGGGTCTTTCCGTTCCCCCGATTTTAATATAGGAAACGATGTTTATGACGGAACAGCGGATTTCCTTCTGAATTATATGAGGCAGCAGAGATGCGGATACAATCCTTTCCTGGATGACTCATGCCATACTCACGACGGTTTTATTATTTACCACCCTGATCCGGATGTTGATTCAACATACATTAATGCTAAAGGAGGATGGCATGACGCTTCCGACTATCTGCAATATGTGACCACTTCAGCAAACGCCACTTTCCAGATGCTCTTTGCGTATGAGCAGAATCCCCCGGCATTCAAAGACTATTATGATGCAAACGGGAAGAAGGAACCGAACGGCATTCCGGATATTCTTGATGAAGCAAAGTGGGGGCTCGACTGGCTTGTAAGAATGAATCCCGAAAAGGATGTGATGTTCAACCAGATTGCCGATGACAGGGATCATGCGGGGTTCAGGCTCCCGAACCTGGACACGGTTTCATACAACGGATTTAACCTGCAGCGGCCTGTTTACTTCTGCACAGGCGAGCCGCAGGGATTCTCCAAATATAAAAACCGCGCAACGGGGATTGCTTCCACTTCCGGGAAATATGCCTCCGCTTTTGCGCTCGGGTCTAAACTGCTTGCAAAATATTATCCTGAATTTGCCGAGGCCCTGAAGCAAAAAGCTATTGACGCTTATGACCTTGGACTGAGACACCCCGGAGTTTGCCAGACCGCACCGGGAAAGGCTCCTTACTTCTATGAAGAAGACAACTACGTTGATGATATGGAACTGGCCGCTGTTCAACTTTATAAGATGACCGGAAATTCCGCCTACTTCGGAGAAGCTTTTGAATACGGAAGGTCTGAACCGGTTACTCCCTGGATGGGGGCTGATACCGCAAACCATTATCAGTGGTATCCTTTTGTTAATCTGGGGCATTATTTTATTGCATCGGAAACAGAAGGAGCGGGAAATCTTTTTGGTAACCTGATGAAAGAGGGACTTGAAGGGATTTATAACCGCGGGAAGAATAATCCGTTCCTGACAGGGATTCCGTTTATATGGTGCTCGAATAATCTGATTGCCGCTGCGCTTACTCAGGCAAGGCTTTATCACAAACTGACAAAGGATGATAAATACATTGAGATGGAGGCGGCATTAAGAGACTGGCTCTTTGGCTGCAACCCGTGGGGGACATCGATGATCATCGGCCTGCCCCGCAGCGGGAATTTTCCAAAAGACCCACACTCTTCCCTGGCCCGCCTGCGCAGCTATGAATTAACCGGAGGGCTTGTGGACGGCCCGGTATATGGATCTATTTTTAAACGCCTGCTCGGTCTGACAATTTACAACGGTGATGAATATGAACAGTTCCAGTCGGACCTGGTTGTGTATCATGATGATTACGGAGACTACTCAACAAACGAACCCACCATGGACGGAACCGCAAGTTTGTCTTACTATTTAAGCGCAATGGAATCGCTGGGAAGGGATGTTAAGGAGGCATCAAATAATATTTACGACCGGGGGGCGATAGTAAGAAAAGATATTTCAAAGAAAGAAATTTACCTTACTTTTACCGGAGGGGATTACGCCGACGGAGGAGTTGTTATTACAAACACTCTTAGGAACAATAACATAAAGGCTAATTTCTTCTTCACTGGTGATTACTACAGAAACAAGCATTTCGCTGTTGTGATAGGGGCGCTCAAATCTGACGGGCATTATCTCGGGGCTCATTCGGATAAACATCTGCTATATGCCGACTGGTCAAAAAGGGATTCAACCCTTGTAACAAAGGAAGAATTTACTGCTGACCTTATAAACAACTATGCGGAGTTAAATAAATTCGGAGTCAGTAAAAGCGATGCCCAATACTTCCTCCCTCCTTATGAGTGGTACAACAATGACATTGCAGAATGGACAAAGGAGCTGGGGCTTACTCTCGTAAATTTCACTCCTGGAACACTTTCAAATGCAGATTACACAACCCCGGATATGGGAGAACGTTACATAAGCTCCGACTCGATTTACAAAAGAATTTTGGAGTACGAGAAAAAGGATCCAAACGGACTGAACGGATTTATCCTTCTGATTCATATCGGAACTCATCCATCAAGGACGGACAAATTTTATTATAAATTAAACGACCTGATAAATGACCTGAAGAAGCTTGGATACAGTTTCAGGAGATTTAATGAGTAGGGCTTTTGATCCCTAATTTTCGTAAATTTGACAAAGAAATTTGAAAAAATTAAAATTTTACGCCTAAAATGAAGAAACGTATTGTAATCCTCGGAGCCGGAGTATCCGGTTTGACCACTGCTTACTGGCTCTCCAAAGAGAATTATGAAATAACTATTCTCGAGAAAAAGGATGTGGTGGGAGGATCGATGGAGAGTGTCCTGCTAAACGGAATGCTATTCGACCGGGGACCGAACAGTGGGCTTGAAACAACTCCCCTTGTTCAGCAGTTAATTGAAGAACTTCACCTGAAAGATAAATTTCAATACGGAACAAAAAAAGGAAACAAAAGGTACATACTGCGGGACGGAAAACTTCATGCGCTCCCAATGAGCCCCGGAGCTTTGGTGAAAACAAAACTCTACTCCACCAAAGGTAAATTACGCCTGTTGGCAGAGCCGTTTATCGGAAGATCGAAAGACGGATACTATCAAAGCATCGCACAGTTTGTGCAAAGAAGGCTTGGAAGGGAATTTCTTGATTACACTATTAATCCGTTTGTTGCCGGAGTTTACGCAGGAAAACCGGAAGAACTGAGTGTTAAATCAGCCTTCCCGAAATTATATGCCCTTGAGGAAAATTACGGCGGTTTGATTGTCGGAACGGTCCGCTCGATACGCGAAAGAAAGAAGCGCAAAGAAATTGCTAAGCAGAGCGCAAAGATGTTTTCTTTCACTGAAGGGATGCAGGCGCTTCCCCTGGCAATCTATAAAAAGATGAAAGACAACATTATCCTGAATGCAGCCGCGACTTCAGTCCGTAAAGAAGGAAACGGGTATCTTGTTAATTACACGGAAAACGGCGAGAGAAAATCAATTTTTGCTGATGCGATGCTTTCAACAATACAGGCTTTCGAACTTTCTGAAGTGATGCGCGACTACGACGGTATCCTTTCGAACAGACTTAATTCAATTTATCATCCCCCTGTGATGGTCCTTTTCCTGGCATATAAAGTTGCTGATATTCCTGTTCCGCTTGACGGTTTTGGATTCCTGATTCCGGCAATTGAAAACAGCTCTTTCCTGGGCGCACTCTGGAACTCGGTGATTTTTGAAGACAGAACACCCCCGGATACTGCGTCGTTTACTCTCTTCGTTGGGGGCTCACGCAATGCGGACATTTTCACTTCTCCCATTGAAGAGATTATTCCGAAAGTTATTTCGGAGTTTAACGAGATCATGAAAATCAAAACAAAACCTGATGTTGTTGAACATCGCTTTTGGCTGAAATCAATTCCGCAGTATAATGTGGGATATATTGAGCATGAAAATTATTTTGATAAATTTGAAGAACTTAACAAGGGGTTTTTTCTGAGCGGGAATTTCAGGGGCGGAATCTCCGTTGGAGACTGCATCAAAAATTCCGAAATTGTATGCGAAAAAGTTAAAGAATATTTAAACGAAAATTAAAGAGGTTATGATGGCTATTTATCCCCATAAAAGAATGAGACGATTAAGATACGATCCGATTCTCCGTAATATGGTTCGCGAAACCCAGGTAACAAAAAATGATTTAATTTACCCGCTGTTTGCAGTTGAAGGGGAGAATATCAGAAATCCGATTAAGTCAATGCCCGGCAATTATCAGCTGTCGATAGATAACCTGGTGAAGGAATGCCAGGAAGTTGCAGACCTTGGTGTTCCCGCGGTAATCCTGTTCGGAATTCCAAAACACAAGGATGAACGCGGTTCTGAAGCTTATAATCCCAACGGCATAATTCAACAGGCAGTAAGGGCAATCAAGGCTAACGTGAAAAATCTTCTGGTGATTACGGATGTGTGTTTATGCGAATATACTTCACATGGTCACTGCGGTGTGCTCAACGGTGAAGAAGTTCTGAATGATGAAACTGTTTCCCTGTTGGCAAAAGAAGCTATTTCACACGCTGAGGCCGGTGCAGATGTCATTGCCCCGTCTGATATGATGGACGGAAGAGTGCTTGCAATCAGAAAAGCTCTTGACTATAAAGGATTCACAAAGATTCCGATAATGAGCTATGCGGCGAAATACGCTTCCGGTTATTACGGTCCGTTCAGGGACGCTGCCGAGTCTACTCCGGCTTTTGGAGACAGGCGTTCACATCAGATGGATGTGGCAAATTCCGATGAGGCAATGCGCGAAGTGGAATCGGATATAGAGGAAGGTGCCGATATTGTAATGGTAAAACCGGCCGGTCCTTATCTTGATATTATCTACCGCGTTAAACAGAAATTCGGATTACCAACAGCGGCCTATCAGGTAAGCGGCGAGTTCGCAATGATAAAAGCTGCCGGTGCTTACGGATGGATCGACGAGGAAAGAGTAATGATGGAATCTCTCACGGCAATAAAACGTGCGGGAGCAGATATGATACTTACTTACTTTGCAAAAGATGTTGCAAAGTTTCTTGATAAAAACAAATAAATAAAATTATGAAAATTGCTTTTGTTGGTGCTGAAGTTTACCCCTTTGCGAAAACCGGAGGGCTCGGGGATGTCCTGGGTTCTCTTCCAAGGGCTATACAGAAACTTGATAATGAAGTAAAAGTATTTTTACCCAAGTATTCTATGGTAGAAAACGACCGCTTTGACCTTAGCTATTGCTGGTCAATAGGGGAAATTCCTGTCAGTGTCAGCGAACACATTCACATCGTAAACGTCTATGAGGCAACTCTCCCGAATTCTTCCGTAATGGTTTATTTTATTGACTATCCCCCGTTTTTCCACAGGCACAATCTCTACACAAATGATAATGACGAAGATGAGCGGTTCATTCTTTTTCAAAAAGCAGTAATTCAGACACTTCAAAAACTGAAGTGGTATCCGGACATTCTTCATTGCAATGACTGGCAGACCGGATTAATCCCCCTCTATCTGAAGGATAATTTTGCGTGGGATGAGAATTTTAAGAAGACCGTTTCGGTGATGACAATTCATAATATCGGTTACCAGGGAAGATTCCCAAAAGAGTCAGTTTACAAAGCTGAAATTGATCCCGCTCTTTTTTATGAGAATAGCCCGATAGAAGTATGGGGCTCCCTCTGCTTCCTCAAAACCGGTTTGATGTATGCGGATGTTATTACAACAGTAAGTGAAACTTATGCGAAGGAAGCTATGAGTCCCGGATACGGAGAGGGACTGGACGGAGTTCTTCAATACAGAAAAGATGATTTCTACGGAGTGCTGAACGGAGTTGATTACGCTGTATGGGATACAACAAAAGACCGGCATATCCCCTATCACTATTCGGCTGATGATTTGTCCGGGAAATACAAGAACAAAGAATATTTGATCAAATATGCCAAACTCCCCTACCGCGAGAATGTCCCTCTTATAGGAATAATCTCCCGCCTCGTTGAACAAAAAGGATTTGATGTGTTCCGGGATGCGGCGTATGACCTTCTATCGCATGATGTTCAGTGGATAATACTCGGATCGGGTGAAAAACATTTTGAGGATTTGTTCAAAGCGCTGGCATATTCATATCCAGACAAAGTTTACGCTTATATCGGTTACAGCAATGAGATGTCCCACCTGATTGAGGCTGCTTCAGATATGTTTTTTATGCCCTCAAGATATGAGCCTTGCGGACTGAATCAGATTTACAGTCTGCGCTACGGAACCGTTCCTCTGGTAAGAAAGACCGGCGGGCTTGCCGACACCGTGAAAGACTGGGACGAACATTATTCTCAAGGGTTTGAGACGGCTACCGGATTTTCTTTTAATGATCTGGATCCCTATGCGCTTAGTTCAACTCTTCACCGAGCCGTCAGCAATTATCACAATAAAGCAGTATGGAATAAAATAATACAAAACGGGATGAAGGAAGACTTCAGCTGGGAACGTTCAGCATCCCGCTATATGGAAATTTATAAAGAGGCTGTAAAGAAAAAAACGGTTCTCTAATCTTTCTTTTTTCTGAAGAGGGATAGGCCCCCGAAGCCGCTTATTATAGCCATATAGAATCCGAAGTCATACCACCAGCCGGAGTTGTTTACCTCGTAGACTCTTATACCGTCACTGAATAATCCGATGATCAGTGAGACGGGTGCTATCCAGCCGTGCCAGATTCCCCAAAAGAAACCGGCTGTTTTTTCCTGTGTGTAACCTCCGTCACCAGGCAGGCAGCCGCTTAAAATAAGGGCAAAACATAAAACAATAACCGGGATAAAAAATTTTATTCGCATAGCATTTCTCGTATTTTATTTAATTAAAAGCATCTTGATTGTCTTTAAGTAATCTCCGCATCTTAGCTGACAGAAATAAATTCCGGACGGAAGGTCAATTCCTGTTAATTCTACCGTATATTCTCCGGTGTTTTGTATCTCGTTTTTAAGTAAAGCTACTTCGTTACCGAGTATGTCAAATACTCTCATTGTTACAAAACCTGTTCCGGGAATTTTGTATTTTATAAGAGTGGCAGGATTAAACGGATTAGGATAATTCTGAAACAGAGTAAATTTCCCCGGAATATCAGGGGAGTTTTTTTCTAAGTCTGATATAAACGCCCATTCAAATTTAACTGCGTCAGCTATCACAATTCCATTAGCCAGGTTAGTTAATTTAATTTGCCCGAGGTCTGTGGCATTAAAATAATATGTCCCCAGTATGTTAAATTGTCCCCCTCTTTCTTTTTGATTGACTCTGACAGTATCAACGCCGGAGGAATGGTAAATTATATAAGGGGAATTATCCGCACGGTTAGAATGCTGACTCCAGAATGCACTGACTGTATAGTATCCGGAATTGTTTATCACCGGTACCCAGGCAGCAATATTTTCTCCGCTCCCCGCAAGGCTGTAATGATAATATGCTCCGTACCTGTCCGGTTGTGAAGTCGAAATATTCCAGATACCTGAAAATGAGAAATCAGTTCCCGTAATATCATCAACAATAATGGATGAATAATTGTTTCCCTTGTCTATAATAATTCTTTTTTTATCGAAGTTATGAAATCCCGATAATGAATAGGCGATTACTTTGAGTTCATAAAAACCGTCTGGCAGATTATCAATTGTTAATGGAAGATTGTACGGAGGAGCGTTAACTTTTGAAATTTGCATATCATTAAGAAATAAAAGCACGCTGTCAATCCCTGTGTCGCAGATAATTTCTATTTCGGCAGTTCCGTTTAATCTGATCACCGAATCAGGTGGGATATTTTCAATTTTGACAATAGGTACATTTCTGAAGGCTTCTGTTTTAAAATAGTTCGGTTGATTAAGAATCTTATAATGGTTTAGTACCAGCTGATTCTCAAGAAGCGAATAATTACATCCGTTCTGCGTAAGAGTATTTGCGCTGAACCAGCAGATTGCTTTAAGTTTCGGGAATTGCAACTGAACATTTCTGTAGAGTGAATCCATCTGAGCTATTGCATACTGAGTGCAGTCCTGAGGAGGATTTACTCTGACCGTGTAGTGAGTTGCTGCCCACTCGCAAACCATAATCGGTTTGCGGTTAGAATAGACATCATAAACGACGCGCAGCTTTTCCCTGGGGTCTTTTCTTTCCGGTGTTCCGTTTTCATAGAAATAGACTCCGTAGAAGTCTATTCCGACCCAGTCAACATACTCATCGCCGGGATAATATCCGTGAATGTAGTAGAGCGGATTGCCGGGGATATTTGGAATGTCGTTAGGTGCCCAGACCATTGCCACATTCGGAGCTTCTTCTTTCATGATACCGGCAATCAATCTGAATTTTTCTATATAAAGAGTTGGGTCACCATGCCAGGCAACCCAGTCACCGTTCATTTCGCAAGCCCATCTTAACAGGATCGGGGCGCCGGATTGATTTGCATCCCTGGCCCATTTTCGTATATATTCACCGTCAACCACTTCATTAAGACCACCATTGGGCTCAAAAGCAATCTGAACAACGTTTCCTTTGGAAGCATAATAATTCACCCACTCGGCAGGAAACGGTTGTCCCCATGCAGCATAGGAGAAATATATTGAATGCTTCTTATTGGTGAGAGTTTCAAACTGATCCACGTTTCCCAGAACAACAGGATCGTTCACGATGAAAGCCCCGATATAGCATCCGTCACCCGGTTCATATTTGCCTTGTGAATTGAGCAGCACACAAGCAGAAAAAACTAATAGAATTAGAGTAATAAATATTTTCATAAAAAATAAAATAAATCTTATTAATAATAATACAATTTTCCCGGGTCACGATAGGGGGAAAATATTCCCTAATTTTTATTAAAATTAGATCTTATCTTTAAAGATAATTTTCCAGGTTTTCTGAAATTAATTAGTTTTTTATCATTATAATAATGAGGTATTAATGGGTAGCAAGCTACTTATTTCTTTTGTGCTTCTGTTATCTTTTCCGCTTTTTTCACAGGTTCAACTTCAGTTTATTACAACAAACGCGTATGGGAATAATCTGTATATTGATAATCTGACTCTTGGGACAAAATTCAATACTGATGTAGCCGTTGTTGGGATTACAAACATTATTCCGGATACGAGTTATACCATTGGGAGTGCTCCGTTTTCCGTTGCCCCCAAAGTAACTATTGTTAATGTGGGAAGTTTGGATATTTCTAAATCTTTGAGTGTTACAGCAACAGTTACTCCGGGTGTTTATTCAAGCACTAAGTCTGTTGACAATTTAAATGTGGGACAGGCATATGTGGTTACATTTGATGATCTCACCATTACTCCCGGACAACCAATAAATATAACTGTTTCGGCAAATCTCTCTGATGATCAGAATCTGTCAAACAACAATTTTACTCAGTATTCCGTTTATTTCCCGGGAGTTGAGAGAAAATTACTTATTGAGGAGTTTACGAGTTCCACCTGTGCACCCTGTGCCTCTAATAATCCGACAATCGATGCATTCATTACTTCAAGATATGACTCCCTGACCGCTATTAAATATCATATGAACTGGCCTTCCCCCGGAAACGATCCAATGTATCATTATAACGTGACTCAAAACACCGCGAGGAGAAGTTACTATGGAATAACAAGTGTCCCGACGGTCATTATGGACGGGATAGTTCAGCCAAGTTATCCTTACAGCAGTGCTTCAAGTCTTCCGAATGCCTTTTACCCGAGAAAAAGTGTCGGATCACCTCTTACAATAAATATTGTAAATTCATGGATTGGAAAAGACTCAATTAAGTCAGATATTTCCGTCCAGATATTATCCCCTTTGCGTAATGGGAATTATTATTTGAGAGTAGCTGCCATTGAAAGACACATCAAATATGCGACTGCCCCCGGTTCAAACGGAGAAAAGAATTTTTACGATGTATTCAGAAAAGCTTATCCCAATCCTACGGGTACTCTGATTCCCACTACTGTCGGAACACATTTGTTTTCTTTCACTTATCAAACTGATAAAGCTGTTTGGGTTGACTCAATGATTTATACCTCGGCATTTATTCAGAACGATTTAACAAAAGAGGTGATAAACAGTGGCAAATCACGTAATTATGCAGAGATTCTGTATGTTCAAAATACAGGTGAACCACTACAGCTGAAAAAAGACATCGCCGAGGACTTTGTCACAAATAAAGGCTTAACCAGTATCATTGGCGTTCCAACTGAGAACTTCTCAAGCAGTTATCATTATGATTTATTTGAGGGAACATACCCACCATCCGGATGGAGACTTAGTAATCCCGACGGAGGAATAACTTTCGCCTCATACACAGGCGCAAACGGATCTTCTATCGAAGGAAACAAATCAATAATGATGCGTTTCTATGATTATACTGCTTCAAATCAAAAGGATACACTAACGACAAGAGTATATTCGGGACTTTTCTCGTCCGACACAATTAAATTTGATTATGCTTACGCACCGTACTCAAACCAATACTCAGACAGACTTACGGTTAAGATGTCAACTGACAGTGGAAGGACTTTCCCTCTTACTATTTTTGATATGGCGGGCACACAATTGGCAACGACCACTTCTACTACTAACGCATTTGTTCCGACTTCTCCGGCTCAATGGAGAACTTTCAGTTATGTATTAGAACTGACCTCAGCCCAAAATGATGAGGAGACCGGATTACCGGACTATGCATTAGAGCAGAATTATCCTAATCCATTTAACCCAAGTACCAATATATCCTTCAAATTAGCAGAAGATTCTAAAGTTTCATTAAAGATATTCAATCTTCTCGGAGAAGAAATAGTTTCACTCGTTAATGGAAACCTATCTGGTGGGACTCATAAAGTTGCTCTCAATGCTTCAGACTTTATAAGCGGTATCTATTTCTACAGAATCGAAGCAGTTGGAGTTAAAGGTGGTAAATTCATAGAAACAAAGAAGTTAATTTTTCTTAAATAGCAATTTTTTAGCGGGGCTGCTTATGAGCAGCCCTTTTTTTTCTTTCCGTAATTTTACTTCAAATATTACTATCGACAACTTACCGTTTGTCTCACAGGTACCTTTATCTAAAAACGATATAATCAAATGTAACGAGGCATTACGTCCATTTAATATCGAAAAGATGTGTTTTCGTTTTCCATATCTGGTTGAGGGGAATTCAAAGGAAAAATTTGACTCTATTTACTTATTAAACGCTTATTGGGTTAATGAGCTAATCAAATTATTTAAGGAACTGAATTTCGTTTTTTCTACTGTTGCTACAGTGTTAAATGAAAAGGAGTATCAAAGACTACCTGTTTTTACCGGTAATGCCGGATTAACTCACTTTGAAAAACTTCACTTTAAGCAATAAAATCTTTCCCGATTTCCTTAAACCATTTTGACAGTTTATCCTTTTCAGAAATCACAGGGTTTTCTACCTGCCAATTAATATTCAGTTCAGGATCATCAAATCGTATTCCCCTTTCTGATGATTTGTTATAATAAGCCGTACACTTGTAAGAAAAAACAGCTTCATCAGATAGTACTGAGAATCCGTGTGCAAATCCGGGTGGCAGAAACAATAAATAGTGATTATCCGAACTCAATTCAAAGCATTTATAACGGCCAAACGTCGGAGAGTTGAACCGAATATCCAAAGCAACATCCAATACCCGCCCATAAACAACCTGACAAAGTTTCCCCTGAGCGAATTCACCGACCTGGTAGTGAAGACCTCTGATTGTATTTTTAGCTGACCTGGAAATATTGTCCTGAATAAATTTTGCATCAATCCCCAAATCGTGAAGTTTATTCTGTTTATATGACTCGAAGAAATACCCCCGTTCATCTTTAAATACTGCGGGTTCAATCAAAACTAATCCGTTTAAGCTATTTTCAACTATCTTCATTTCTCCACCGCCAATACATAGATGTTCTCTAAATAATCCCTATATGTACATTTAGGCATTGAATCAATTAAAATTTTGAATTTATCTAAGGCAATAAAACCTTTTGAGAATGCAATTTCTTCAATACAAGCAACTTTAAGTCCCTGCCGGTCTTCAATGGTTCCGAAGAAATTTGAGGCCTGTAGTAATGCTACCGGTGTTCCCGTATCCAACCAAGCCACACCTCGACCAATTATCTCAACAAATAACCCTTCCTTTTTTAAGTACTCGTTATTTACGTCAGTAATTTCAAGTTCTCCTCTTGCGGAAGGTTTAAGATTTTTAGATATTTCAACGACCCTATTATCATAAACGTACAGTCCCGGAATCGCATAATTTGATTTAGGATGCTTTGGTTTCTCCTCTATAGACAATGCTTTCCCGTTTTTATCAAACTCAACGACTCCGTATCTTTCAGGGTCGGTCACACGGTAAGCAAAGACCGTTGCACCTTTGTTATTCTGTAATGCTTTATGAAAGAAGTCCAAATATCCGTAGAAAATATTATCTCCCAAAACTAGTGTTACACTATCATTACCTATGAATTCTTCGCCAAGAATGAATGACTCTGCGATACCATTTGGAGCAGACTGAAGTTTATAGCTGATTTTTATTCCTAATTGCGATCCGTTTCCAAAGAGTTTTTTGTACATCGGGATTGTTTCTTCATTCGAGATAATTAAGATGTCCTTTATCCCACCCAGCATTAAAATTGACAATGGGAAATAGATCAGTGGTTTATCATAGATAAGTGTCAACTGCTTACTATAAAGTTTTGAAACCGGATACATTCTCGATCCTGATCCGCCAGCTAAAATAATTCCTTTCATGTTTATCTCCGTTTTTTACTAAAATTTTTGATTTTTATGCCACTTCCATGCGTGATTCAATATATCATCCAGGGTAAATTCAGGTTCCCATTTTAATACTTCTTTAGCTTTTTTATTATCTGCAACAAGTACTGCCGGATCCCCTTCCCTCCTTGAAGCAATAGCTGACTTAATTTTATGTCCAGTGATTTGCTCAGCCTTTTCAATGACTTCTCTAACTGAATTTCCGTCTCCTGTCCCAAGGTTAATTATTTGAGATTTACATTCATTTTTTAAGTATTCAAGAGCCAGGATATGAGCCCTGCCTAAATCCATTATGTGAATATAATCTCTTATACAAGTCCCGTCATTGGTTGGGTAATCAGTTCCATAAATTGAAATACTATTTCTTTTTCCCATTGCGGTGAAAAGGATTAAAGGAATCAAATGGGGTTCGGGATCATGGCTTTCGCCAATTTCTCCATCCGGAGAAGCCCCAGCGGCATTAAAATATCTTAATGTCACACATTTTATTCCGTACGCACGTTCAAAATCAGTTAGCATCATTTCAATTATGTGCTTAGTTTTTGCATACGGATTTATAGGTTTTACACTTTCGAATTCAGTTATTGGGATTACGTCCGGATTTCCATAAAGCGAACAAGTCGAGGAAAAAACAAAATTCCTGACTGAGTGTTTCACTGCACAGTCCATCAAATTGTAACTGCCCACAACATTATTTTCATAATACAATGAAGGATTTTCTACTGATTCACCAACATACGCAAAAGCTGCAAAATGAACAATGGATTCTATTGTATTCTGTTCAAAAACTTTAATAAGTCCTACGCGGTTTAGTAAATCAACCTCCAGAAATTTCACATCTGAGGGTATTGATTCTCTGTGTCCTCGCGATAAATTATCCAGAACAATTACATCTTCCCCTGTAGCTTTTAAGAGCCTGACAAAATGAGAACCAATATATCCGGCTCCTCCCGTTACAAGTGTTGCCATTAATTTTCCCTTACCTTTTTAGATTTACCTCTATTATCAATCCGTCACTTTCATTCTGGAGTCGATCCAGAGCCGTGATTACAAAAATCATATTCTCCTGAGTTAATTCAGTTAAGCGATGTTCAAATCTGACTCTTTGTTTATCTGTAATATGAATAATTGCACGGGGGTCGTCCAGATTAATTTCTTCTATTGAATTAAACCTGTAAATCAAGTACTTTTTGACTTCTTCATTATCAGAAGCCAGAGCCGGTTTATTCCACCTTATTGTTATAGCTGTGCTGTCAACTTTATAATCTACAAGTTCCGGTTTATTTGGCGGGATATTGTCTTTCCAACTCATCAGAGGAACCAGAGCGGGATATCTATAGAAATCATTTTTTAACGAATCGAATAAACCGCCTGAGTTATTCGTAATTGAACTCGAACTGAAAAAAACCACTCCGTGGACATTTTCTGTAGCCCGGTTTAATCTAAGTTGGTTTCCCATTTCAGCGGGATCACCCTTAAATCTCCTTCCCATAAACTGCGATGAGAACAATCCTATGTACAAATGGACATCATTTGAAACTGAGGACCACCAGGGGAGCAATTTACTGTATGGTGCCCTCGGGTGTTCCAATTCCCAATATAATTGAGGATTTACATAATCAACTGATTTTTCTTTAATCCAGTTTAAAGGATCACAATAAAGAACAGAATATGAATCAAGACCGCTTGTTCCGGCATATTTATTCTCTACAATACCGAAAGGACTGATTCCAAATTTTACATAGGGTTTTTCTCTTTTTATTTCTTCATATATCATCGACATGAGAGAATTAATATTATTCCTTCTCCAGTCATCAATATTGTCAAATTTACTGCCATACTTCTCGAATGTACCTGCATCTTCATTTGATACTTTAGGAGAGTATGGATAGAAATAATCGTCAAAATGAATTCCGTCAACATCATAATTAAGGAGTACATCCTTAACTACATTCAAAACGTATTCTTTCACCTCCGGCAGCCCGGGATCGAGCATTTTATAATCACCGAAGCTGAGTATCCAATCAGGGTGCTGAACGCTTACGTGGCTTTCTGCCACTTCATAATCACCTACTTGTTTAACCGCTCTGTATGGATTGAACCAGGCATGCAATTCCATCCCCAATTTATGAGCTTCATCAATTGCATATTCCAAGGGATCAAAAAAAGGTTCAGGGGCTTTACCCTGCTCATTTGTAAGCCAGTAAGACCATGGTTCATATTTTGAATTATACAGTGCATCACATTCAGTTCTGACCTGAAACAAAACTGCATTAACACCAGATTCTTTTAATTTTTTTAGAATAGTTATTAAATCGCTAATCTGCTCTCCCGAAGTTGCATTTGGCCGGTTTTTAGGCCAATCAATATTTGCTACTGTTGCAACCCAGGCCCCCCTGAATTCCCTTTTCGGAGGAATTATTTGAGCATTCAATTGGATTGTTAACAAAATAATTAGTATGAAATAGGTTTTTTGCATTTTATAGCTTAAATTGTTTATTTTAAATTGTAATTATAAATTATATTTTGCGTTTAAGCAAATATTTTGATAATAAATCTTTAATTATTTATTTTCAGTTAAAAGAAAGGTGTATTATGGCAGCAAAAAAAATTCTTATGTTTGTCGGAGACTTTGTAGAAGATTACGAAGTTATGGTTCCTTTCCAAATCCTCAAAATGGTTGGCCATACAGTCCATGCGGTTTGTCCAGATAAAAAACCGGGCGATACAGTAAAAACAGCTATTCATGACTTCATCGGAGATCAGACTTATGTTGAGTTAACCGGACACCGTTTTCAAATTAATGCGGATTTCTCAGCTATTAACGAAACTGAGTACGATGCGTTAGTGATTCCCGGTGGACGAGCTCCTGAATATCTCCGTCTAAATCCCCGCATTATTGAGATTACAAAACATTTTGCTGAGGCTAAAAAACCTATAGCTGCAATCTGTCACGGGCCTCAGATTCTTGCCGCAGCAGATGTAATAAAAGGGATAAATATTTTATCCTACCCGGCTTGTGGACCTGAGTGTTTGCTGGCAGGTGCAAAATTTGGAAACGTTGCACCGGGTGCCGATAATGCCTTGACTGACGGAAATATTGTTACAGCTCCGGCCTGGCCTGCTCATCCTGAATGGATGCGTCAGTTTTTAACTGTTCTCGGAAGTACAATTATTCCTTAAATAAATTAAGGCTGTTCTTTAAAGGATAAGGACGGCCTATTTTTTTTCCTTACTATGAGACTATTTTTTTTAATCTTAGTTGTGATCTCTTTATCCACCCGGATTACTGTTTCTCAAAATGAACTTCATGATTCAAATTCTCTGAAATTTCACCTTACCCTTAATCCCTTTATTAGTCAGAATTATTTATTTTTAGAACAAGGTAATATTTCTGTCACAAATATGTGGTTTTTAGACAATATGATTTCTGATTCACCTAGTATCCAACAAATTTCCAGGCTAATGCTCTTATATCCTTCATTATGGCAGACTAATAATTTATTCAGTCCTGCTGAGATGATTAATCCTTTATCTGTAAAATATCTAAGGGAAAACAAAAACAGCGAGATTAACTATATTTTTGGATTATTTCAAACTGCCGCGGTTGGATATCTTGCAATAAAGCATATATCAAAATATGGTTTTTTGAAGGAAAAAGAAAAAAAGTAAATCAAACTGCCAATAAGCCAAACAATTCACTGTGGTTATCAATAACCGGGACGCCAAATTCTTCTAATTTAGTGCGGGATTGATGGCCTTGTGAAAATAAGACAGATTTCACTCTCAATTTGTAAGCAATATCAAAATCGTGATGAGTGTCCCCTATAATTAGTACGTTATCCGGATGCGTTTTAATTTCCTCTAATAATTCAATTCCAAGATGTAATTTGCTGTCTGCATATATGTGATGGAGTCCTTTGACATTGCTGAAATATTTACTGATTCCGTAATGATCAATAATTTGGATTAAATCATTTTGTGAATAAGCAGACAAGACAGATTGTTCAATTCCCATTTCAGCTATTTTATTCAAAATATCTTTTATTCCCGGATATAAATCAGATTCATATTTTCTTGATTCATATCGATCCATCCAGACTCTTCCTAACTTTTCGAAACTTTCCTTAGAAAAATCAAAGCCGGCTTTTTCATAATAGCGGATTACGGGGATGGTGAATATTTCCCGATAATAATCCAAACTCATTTCAGGAAGCCCTTTGCTTTTCAAGAGTTCATTGCCAAGTTCAACGGAAAGTTCCACATCATTAAAGAGGGTACCGTTCCAATCCCAGATTATATGTTCAATCATAGTAAAATTATCTTACTCCCCAATACATCTTCTGACGGAGACGTAGCCGTTTTCTGCAAATTTATTAATTGCCTGTTGAATTTCAACCGGGCGACCCCCAATTTCCGGGACTACCCATCCGCCCGACTCGAGGTAATACAATTTGGAATGGGATTCAACAATTACACCAAAATGACCATTTCTTCCCACAATATCTCCTGCACGGAGATTTTTAACAGCCTCTTCCGGTATCAATCCATCTTTTTCGACCTTGATAATTACGGTTCCAAGCTGATCAAGTTCCTTCGTGTCCAAGCGAAAATTGTTACTACCCCCATCCAAAGCTCCTACGTCCTTAAATCCTGTTGTTTCGCAATAATACTTAAAGCCCGGGGATGAGTATAAAAGTTCTTCTCCTTTGAGAAGGCCGAGATAAGCGGCTAACTCGTAACCGACTACGGACATTCCGGAGCAATCCAGTCCATATTTATATTTATGTCTTATGCTCTCGAACTGGGGGTCATCCAAGTCCAGGATGTCGCCGCCCCATCTGTAAAATTCCTTTCCAAATACCTGCTGATAAGCCTGAAAGGCAAATATTGTAAGTTGATTAACTATTTCCCTTTGATTCATCAAAAGTATTTGGGATTTATATGATTCGACTGCGGGTTTTATTACTTCATCCAGGAAATATTTATTATTAGTTTTATACCCTGCTAGCATTCTACCGTTTCTCATTGAGATTGAGGAATCGGAAAGGGTGCTTAGGAAGAATTCGTTTTGGTTTTCAATATATTCTTTATTAAGTTTAATAATACAACTCAAATCTTCAGCATCTATAGAATGATTCATTATCTCCGAAGTTGAGGAACAGGAGAAGAATACAAGGTAAAGAGGGAAAATAAATAGTAATTGTTTTTTCATAAAATGCCACTAAAAAATTTTATCTGTAAAGTTACAAAAAAATAACGGATGATAAGAGTTTAAAATAAGAAAGCCCCACGAAAGTGAGGCTTAAAAATAAAATCCTGGCAACTACCTACTCTTCCACACACCTGCGCATGCAGTACCATCGGCGTATAGGGGCTTAACTTCTCTGTTCGGAATGGGAAGAGGTGTGACACCCTAGCTATAGTCACCAGAAAAATCTTAAAAATAATGAATGAAGAAAGAAACCGAGTTATAACAATTATTGTGAATAAAAAATAATGATTAAGCCTCACGACCAATTAGTACTGCTCAGCTGAATATATTACTACACTTACACTTGCAGCCTATCAACCTCGTCATCTCCGAGGGGTCTTTAGCCCATAAATGGGGGGATACATAATCTTGAAGCGTGCTTCGCACTTAGATGCTTTCAGCGCTTATCACGACCGTACATAGCTACCCAACGATGCCACTGGCGTGACAATTGGTACACTAGAGGTACGTTCACTTCGGTCCTCTCGTACTAGAAGCGACCCTTCTCAAGTATCCTGCGCCCGCATAGGATAGGGACCGAACTGTCTCACGACGTTCTGAACCCAGCTCACGTACCGCTTTAATTGGCGAACAGCCAAACCCTTGGGACCTTCTCCAGCCCCAGGATGCGATGAGCCGACATCGAGGTGCCAAACCTTACCGTCGATATGAACTCTTGGGTAAGATCAGCCTGTTATCCCCGGCGTACCTTTTATCCTTTGAGCGACGGCACTTCCACTCGCAGCCGTCGGATCACTAAGTCCTGCTTTCGCACCTGCTCGACTTGTAAGTCTCGCAGTCAAGCTCCCTTTTGCCTTTACACTCGCCGCATGATTACCGACCATGCTGAGGGAACCATTGAGAGCCTCCGTTACATTTTAGGAGGCGACCGCCCCAGTCAAACTACCCGCCTAACACTGTCCCTGACCCAGATTCATGGGCCGAGGTTAGAATCCAAATAAAACAAGGGTGGTATTTCACGGTTGACTCCACCGAAACTAGCGTCCCGGCTTCAAAGTCTCCCACCTATCCTACACATGCTTTATCCGAACCCAATATTAGGGTGCAGTAAAGGTGCACGGGGTCTTTCCGTCCATATGCGGGTAACCGGCGTCTTCACCGGTACCACAATTTCACCGAGCTCGTGGTTGAGACAGTGCCCAGATCGTTACACCATTCGTGCAGGTCGGAACTTACCCGACAAGGAATTTCGCTACCTTAGGACCGTTATAGTTACGGCCGCCGTTTACTGGGGCTTCGATTCAATGCTTCACTTGCGTTGACATCTCCTCTTAACCTTCCAGCACCGGGCAGGTGTCAGTCCCTATACATCGTCTTGATTGACTTCGCAGAGACATGTGTTTTTGTTAAACAGTCGCCTGGGCCATTTCACTGCGGCCTCTTTCAGCTACTTCAGTAAATGATTTCACTTACTAGAGGCACCCCTTATCCCGAAGTTACGGGGTTAATTTGCCGAGTTCCTTAACCACGACTCACTCGAGCACCTTAGAATACTCATCTCGTCTACCTGTGTCGGTTTGCGGTACGATCTGATATAAATCTCCTGTACGAAGTTTTTCTCGGCAGTATGATTAGGGTCAGTTTGTGTCCAGAGGACTCCCCGTCGCACCTCAGTGTTAAGCCTCCGCGGATTTGCCTACAGAGACCACCTACATGCTTAGACCACCTAATCCAACAGGTGGCTGACCTTTCACTCCTGCGTCACTCCTTACAGTCGAACGATTTACACCAGGTACAGGAATATTGACCTGTTTACCATCGCCTACGCCTTTCAGCCTCGGCTTAGGATTCGACTAACCCTGAGACGATTAACGTTGCTCAGGAAACCTTAGACTTTCGGTGTGAAGATTTTTCGTCTTCATTATCGTTACTCATGCCTACATTTGCTTTTCTATACGCTCCAGCATGGCTCGCGCCACACCTTCACAGCAGATAGAATGTTCCTCTACCACTCCATAAATGGAATCCACAACTTCGGTAAGTAGTTTAAGTCCCGTACATTGTCGACGCCAAGTCGCTTGACTAGTGAGCTATTACGCACTCTTTAAATGAATGGCTGCTTCTAAGCCAACATACTAGTTGTCTGTGCAACTTAACATCCTTTATCTGTTAACTACTATTTTGGGACCTTAGTCGATGGTCTGGGTTCTTTCCCTTTTGGCAATGGAGCTTATCCCTCACTGCCTGACTCCCGAGAAAGATGTTAGCGGAATTCGGAGTTTATCTGGGTTTGGTACCGTTGTGACAGCCCTAGCCCAACCAGTGCTCTACCTCCGCAACA
>Ga0247841_10000092_pt1:0-75000 | contig 223169 bp, 174 predicted proteins | sample LaCruzMarch2015__2_FD_192410 | JGI IMG/M metagenome (GOLD analysis project Ga0247841, IMG submission 192410) | Freshwater microbial communities from meromictic Lake La Cruz, Castile-La Mancha, Spain - LaCruzMarch2015_18m | ecosystem: Environmental > Aquatic > Freshwater > Lake... | reverse complement strand
GCAGTCCAGTTCTGACCGCCGTTTGTGGTTTTATTAATTGTTGTTGTGTTGCTCCAGAAAGCAGCTAATCCATTTCCTTCGGTACTGCTGAATGCAATGGTTCCAACACTGGTGGCTGTAGCAGTTGCAGATACCCAAGGACCATCTATACCATTATTGGAATAAAAAACCTTGTTGCTGTTTCCGGTTCCAAACCAAAGTTTGCTGCCGATACGATAGAAAGAAAGGAATGCACCATAACCGGAAGCCATAGGAACTGTGGCAGCTATTGGATTCCAGGTTACGCCTACATCTGTTGATTTGAGAATAAGGAAATTTCCTCCGATAGGATCGCTAAGCGCCCATAGAGTTGTGCTGTTGATATTATCGACGAAATTAAACCATGCTGAAGCATTTGAATAAACTTCTGTCCAGTTTGTCCCACCGTTAGTAGTGCGCCAGATTTTCCCGGCACCCGAATTAGGACCAGAACAAACTATTGCTGTTTGTGCATCTATTGCGGCTATACCATAAGCACCTGCTCCACCGCCGACGTTGCCGGCTGCTGTCCAGGTTGTACCTGCATTAGTAGACCTGATAACAGATCCATCTGCAGCCGAAACCCAGACTACCGTTGCACTTACCCAGTCAACGCCCTGCAGTTCAGCAGTTGATCCACTGGTCACTTCCGTCCATCCTGTCTGAGGAAAGAGAAAAGCAGTAAAAGTGAGTAAAAAGAATACAACGAATAATTTTTTCATTACGCCTCCTTGATATGTTGTTATGTATTTAATTAGAGATTTATTCTCTATTAAGCTCTTAATATTAATATCTACAATCAAGCAAAAAATATTTTTTCTGTAATTTCGTTTACTAAAACAAAACTGTTCACCGCTGATTAAAAATTATTGGGAACACGAGTTCATAGTTACAAAATTTTAGGGAAAATGCCAAACTATTTTTTATTTTTTTTTCGGAACGATCCGGCAGAGTAAGTGAATTTTTCAACTTACAGAAACGAGGGACTTTAAGGCGTGGCAGAGGCAACTTAAGCTGATTAATTTGGGATTACACCAGTGGCTCAATATAGACATTTTAGGGTGACTTTATAATGGGTTATGAATGGGTTTACAATGGGTTTTGAATGGATTTATATGCATTTGGGAGCAAATATAAGTTATGGTTACAATATTTTGGGACTTACTAATCTGAAGGAATGAACTGAAGGAAGTTACGTCCGTAAAAACATTAAATTTTCGCAAAAAACGTTGTTTTGGACTTAAAAGTGTGAAAACTTCAGCGTTTCGATCAAAACTGAGAGTATGAATATATTGCGTCCAAGTCCAGCTATTTATAGCGGGAAAGGGGAAGAGAAAAAAAGAGGCCGCCGGAGGAGAAAAAGGGACGGAATGACCGATCCCGACCTGCGGCGGCTGAATAATGAGAAATAGGCTGTTTAGGCTATGGTTACTTCTTTAGTAAGATAGACATCCTGGACTAAATTAACTAGTTTTATTCCTTCAGCAAGAGGTTTCTGGAAGGCTTTTCTGCCTAAAATTAAGCCCATGCCGCCGGCACGTTTGTTAATAACAGCTGTTTTGCATGCTTCTGCGAAGTCGTTTTCGCCGCTTGCACCGCCACTGTTGATTAATCCAGCACGGCCCATGTAGTTGTTCATAACCTGGTATCTTGTCAGATCGATTGGGTTATCTGATGTAAGGTCAGTATAAACTTTTTTATGAGTTTTGCCATAATTCTTTAATGCCAGATAACCGCCGTTGTTTTCCGGGAGTTTTTGTTTAATAATATCAGCCTGGATTGTAACTCCGAGATGGTTAGCCTGTCCGGTGAGGTCTGCGGAGACGTGATAATCTTTATCTGATTTGAATGCGTTGTTTCGTGTGTAGCACCAGAGGATTGTAGCGAGACCGAGTTCGTGAGCATAGTCAAAAGCTTCGCTAACTTCGACTATCTGTCTTGTGCTTTCTTCGGACCCGAAGTAAATGGTTGCTCCAACAGCAGCAGCGCCCATATTCCAAGCTTGTTCGATGCCTGCGAACATAATCTGATCGAATTTATTAGGATAGGTGAGAAGTTCATTATGGTTGATCTTCAGGATGAAGGGAATTTTGTGTGCATATTTTCTTGAAACGGCACCGAGAACTCCAAGAGTGGAAGCAACGGCATTACATCCGCCTTCGATTGCCAGCTTAACAATGTTTTCAGGATCAAAGTAGTCAATGTTGGGAGCAAAGGAAGCACCTGCGGAATGTTCAATTCCCTGGTCTACCGGTAATATTGAGACATAACCGGTTCCGGATAAACGGCCGTGATTAAACAGCCACTGTAAATTTTTGAGGACGTTTATGTTCCTGTCTGTCTGTGCGAAAATCCTGTCCACAAAATCAGGACCGGGCAAATGCAATTTTTCTTTAGGAACTTTTGCTGTATAGTTTAATAAAGCATCGGCTTCATTGCCTAAGTATTCTGTTATTTTATTTATCATTTCTGTACTCCATTCTATAATTTATTTTTTAATAAGTTTAAAAATAACTCTATTTGAGCGAAATATCAACTTTGAAACAATATCTTATTGAAAATGTTTAATATTTATCGAGTTCTGAGAGAATACTCAGTAAGTCAATAGGTTTCGTAACCATCTGGAGGTGTCCCTCCTCATCGATTGGCCATTCGTCTCTGTCCCTGTCGATATAGAGTTCAATGCCGATACCGTCAGGGTCTTCAATGTAGACTGATTCACTGACTCCGTGATCGCTGGCGCCTTGTATGGGGTAATTAAGCTCGAGCAAACGCCGAATAATCCTTGCCAGTTCTTTTCTGTTGGGATAGAGTAATGCAAAATGGTAAAGTCCGGTTGTATTTTCTTCCGGTCTCGGGGCATCTTTACCTGCCCATGTATTCAGGCCTATATGATGATGGTAACCACCGGCGGATAAGAAAACCGCCGAGTCACCAAACCATTGAGTGATTTCTAATCCAAGGACATCCCTGTAGAATTTAAGAGACTTGTCTAAGTCTGCCACAGTTAAATGAACGTGCCCTAATCTTACTTTTGAATGAATTACATGTTCCATATTTCCTCTTAAATTTGACCTTTCAAAAATTGCAGCCTTAAACTCTCCGGGAATTTTTCGATAGCATACCGGAGCATAGTCCTTGGCATTTTTTTATAGTGCTTAATTAAAAATCCTAATTCAGTGTTCATATCTTTTTTGCCGACTTCGCGAAGCGCCCATCCCACGCCCTTATGGATGAGATCATGGTCATCCCGCAGGAGCATTTCGGAAATCTGCAAGGTGGCATCGAATTTTCCTGCCCTGATAAAATACATGGTGGATATTACAGCTATCCTTTTTTTCCAGAGATTATTTGTCTTTGCAAGTTCCAGCAATAAATCTTCGCCTATTCCGAATAAATGCCTGCCGACTATATGGGGGCATGTTACATCAACGAGATCCCAGTTGTTGATATACTTAGTATTGGCCATATAGAGCTTAAATATCTTTTCTCTTTCCACCTCATCCCCTTTGCGATATTTATCGATCAGGATGAAAAGGCTAATCATTCTCTCTTCGTGAACAGGGGAAGCGAGTAGCGTTTTGATTTCAGCGAGGGTTATGTCACCATTTGCCTTTGCTATTTTCCGCAGTACCGGAACCTGAATTCCCGCAAAGACATCACCTTCTCCATATTCCCCTTTTCCGGTTTTGAAGAATCTCTGAAGTAGTTTTGCTTTTTCTTTATTGGAATTTTTCTTTACAGCCGACTTTATTTCTTGTATACTCATACTAAACTGGTTAAATTTACTAATTAATTACGATTCAACATTAAAAATTAAAGTTTTCCTGCGTGAATCGGAAATATTATTTAAATTAAATTTATTTTATCCTATGGAAAATGAGCTTCAGAAAGTAATTGACGCTGAGACAGAAGGATTGGTTAGTGCCGATTTTTTTCCTTCTTATGAAAAGGTAACCGGAGAATATGGTTTCAAGATGGTGAAGGCACAATCTTTAAAGAACATATCCGGGAATGACGCCACAGTTGAGATATTCATGAAAGACACCGACAAGGTTGTAAGAGTGTTAGTGGAGGTTGAGACTTATTCCGAGGGGACATTAACCTACCAGAGCACTTATGTCTCTCCTAAAGTCAAAGATCTGTTTGATAAAGAAAAATATTTCGGTTCTAAAAAGCCTTAATTAATTCCAGTTTATTCTCCAGGGATCTAATTTTATCCGGGAAAGTTCTTACGGTAATATATTTTCCTTTCCTCCAGAGATCCGTAATATCCTTGTAATGGCTGCTTAAGGGATGCCCTGACTGGCCGGTTGTAAGGACTAAATAGAATTGGTCCTCATTCGCAAAATCATATATGAACCTCATTGATGGGCCAAGAACATTCTCAAACCGGTTTGCATTAATTTTAATATCCTTAAATGTGAAAGCCGACAAATCATATTCCGTATTAAAAAGAGTTGTCCCGTCACCGCCAATGCCGAATTTGCCGATGTTAACAACTCCGTCAACAAATTTATTTTCGCCGCTGAACAGATGCCTGAAGGTAGCATAGTGGATCCGGTTCCACTGCCAGTTCACGAGGTCTTTTCCATAACTATTTTCCAGAAAAATAAGCGCATCACCAAGGCTTTTCCTTATTATCATATCTCTGGTTTCAATTTCTTTTGTCTTCGCGATGTCAAAAACAGGAGAGTCCTCACGCATCATTCTGACAATAGCCCGGTAAGGAATATTTGCAACGAAACAATATTCGTTATAAAGATCGTATCCAAGATCATCCAGGAGAGTGTTCATCAGAAGTTCATTGAAGAAGACCTGATAAACTGAGGCTATCTGATAAGCCCCGTCCATCTTATAATCCCAGTGCTTAAATAAATCGAGGCTTTTAATCAGATTGGGATTTTTGACTTTAACATCCTTAAAAGCATTCAGGATATATCCGGTAATTTCCCTTGCCATAGGCGAAAGAACGTCATTCTGATATAACTTAAAATCTCCAGAGCTGTGCTTTGACTTGCTTTTCATGAGTTCATGAATTCTTTCAATGCGTGAAGGAGGCTCCCAGAGATTTGAGATATGATAACCAAAGCCTGCCACTGTTTTGTTGTTTGCAGATGCGACGTAGCCAGAGGCCGGATTATACAACTTCGGCATATCTTCGTATGGAACAAAACCTTTCCAGTCTCCTTCGGTGCTGTTTCCATCATAAATGAAGGTGGGGCTGATATTACCTCTTATTGGAAGTTTAGCTCCGCAGATGTAACCGATGTTGTTTGATTTATCGGTATAGATGAAGTTTTGCCCGGGAACAGAAAAGTAGCTTATTGCCTCACGGAAATCGTTCCAGTTTTTTGCGGTGTTAATCTGAAAAAATGTCCTGAACTCATGGCTGATCTCATTACCAGTCCATCTCATTGTAATGCCTCTTGTAGTATCAAATGAGTGAGAATAAGATTCCTTGTAGGGATGAATGTTCGAAATAACAGGACCTCTATCGGTTTTAAGAACTTCAAAAGTGTAGTCGTCTTTCCCTTTTATTTTCACAGTCTCACTTTTTGAATTAAGTTTCACCCAGGCATTATTTCTCAAATATTTTTTTTGTTTATAGTCAATATTCTCGACATAAAAATCGGCATCATCCGCCATCACGTTTGTAAGTGCCCAGGAGATATCACGGTTTTTGCCAATCACGATTCCGGGGACTCCGGGGAGAGTAACCCCCTCAGCATTCCAGTGCCTGCCCCGGATAACAGCGGCGTACCATTTGCCGGGAGCCTGATGTGCAAGGTGAGGATCATTCGCAATTATGGGTTTACCGCTAGCGGACATGCTTCCATTAACCGCCCAGCTATTAGAGCCAATGTGAGTTCCCTTAAATCCGACAAAATCCCTGAACTGCTTATCAACTTCTTTTAATCCCTCAGCGGAAATGTCCAAAGAAGCTATTGATTGCGAAATTATATAGGGGGCGTTTTCGGGATAATCAGGGAGAAGTTTGAGGGCTTTCTCGCGTCCGACTTTTTGTACAATTTCAGAAAAGGCAATGTCTGTCCACCAACTGATGTTCAATTCCCAAGCCATCATTCTTATTACAATTATGCTGTGGACTGGTATCCATTCGTAAGGTTCGTAATTGAGAAGGCTGAATTCAAGAGCGAGTTTATCTTTTTTCTTAAGATATTGGTTTACACCGGAGGAATAAGATTTTAAGATCTTCTTTGTCTTCTCGTCGGAGTTTTGCCAGATTTTTAATGCTGTTTCTTCGATGCCTACGGTTCTGAACATTTTATCAAAAGGAAGGGTCGGCTCACCGAAAATCTCACTCAGCCTTCCGGAGCCCGCACGGCGGACAACATCCATCTGGAACATTCTTTCCATGGCGTGGAGATATCCGAGTGCAAAAGCGGCATCTTCATCTTCGCCGGCAATTATATATGGAATAGCCAGACTATCGAAATAAATTTCGACGTTATCCTTTATGAATGAAACTTTTTCGGTACCGCTATATTCAGGGAGGGAACTTTTCAACATATCTGTAACAAAATAACCTCCGATTATTATCACCATTAAAATGATAATAAAAATCCCTGTAACCACTTTCATACGGTTCGACATATTAAATCAATCCTATTACACTTAAAACAAATTACTAAAAGTCAAAGTTTTCTTGCTACAACAATTACATCTTTTAATTGTTCAAACACATTATTATTTTCATCTCTTGCTTGCAGGAGTAACAGATACATTCCGATCCGGAGGGCGTTTCCGAAATCGTCCCTGCCGTCAAAAACAATAGAGCCGCTGCTTCCGGCAGACACATTATTAGCAAGATTTCTCACTTCCCTCCCCCTGTCATCAAAAATCCTAACGGTCACCTGAGATACATTCTTAGAGAGGTTGTAGTTGATAATCGTAAAATCCTCCCAACCGTCATTATCAGGGGAGAAGGGATTAGGTGCCAGGCTGATTTTCGAGGAAGTGTTTTTATTTCCTGTAATTATACTGTTTGTCTTTCCCGGAGTTCCTCCCTCAACGCTTACACATGTGCTCCAGTTGCCCCGGTCATTGCTTCCCAACAAAGGGTTTATTCTCTCCAGTGATTTATCGACCGTAATATTGATACTCCGGTTGTGCCATTTGTCGCTATATAATACCGAATCAATCACACTCCCCTTTGCATCTTTCAGGAGGATTAACTCGCCTGAGTTGATTAATCCGAGATCTGATTCTCCGGCTATTCTTTTATTTCCTTCTCCCTGAAGTAAGGGGAAATTATTTAAGATAATTGAATCTGCAATTATAAGATAATATTCCTTCGGGGGCAAAAGAAAAACAGAGTCCGTCAGTTTATGTCTGTTAAGATTTTCATCCTCTATGGTCCATCCGCCAAGATTAAGGGTATCTTCGCTAAGATTGTAAAACTCTATATACTCGCTTGAAACAGCGGATGCTTCGTACATAATTTCATTTATCACAAGATTATTACGGGAATAATACCTGACGTTATTAAAAGAGTTTTCTCTTCCGACAGTGTGTTTTTCACCACCGAGAGTTTCAGTCCAGTTCGAGCTGTCATTGGAATAATTATCGGGCGAAATACGTTCGAGGGAAAATCCCTTTTCTCCGCCCCAGTTACTATAGTAAATCACACTGTCAATTATCGTCCCTTTATTATCATAAATAAAAACACCGTCTTCGGTATTACCCAGTGCACCAAAATTGGCCACCTTGATTTTTCCGGTCAATGCAGGATACTCGGTAATCAGACTTGAGTCTTTACTGATGATCAGATATTCCCCATGTGGAAGGAGATAATCCGCGGTTGTGACTTTTCCTGTAGTCGGTGAGAGATAGTCGCTGACCAGCCAGTCTTTCAGGTTAATGGTTTCGCCGCTGCGGTTATAGAGTTCAATCCACTCGGGCTGACCGGAATCGGGATTATACATAATCTCATTAATCACAATTACTTTTTCATTATAACCGGGGGAAATAATTTTCTGCAAAGAATTATTAAACTGATTCTCATCCAGGTCCCAGATTAACTTTACAGATGCCATGATATTGCTTTGAAGATTATTTATCCCGTTAAGAGAAGTTACAAGCAATGAATCGCCTGACTGAAGAAAGAGACCAGTTCGTTCCTCAAGAAGAAAGTCGGTGACGTTATTGGAATCCGTATCGATTTCGAAGAGGATTCTGAAAGAGGATGCACTTTGTGAACCGTTGTTTTTAATCCGGACAGACAGTCTCACTGTATCCCCAAAAATCGGATTAGACGGAAGAGATGAAAAATTCAAAAGTCCCAGGTCATACTGTTTCGGGGTTATGCTGTTCTTCCTTCCCGGGGTACTGTTCTCAATATCCAGAGAGCCGCTCCAGTTGGATTTTGACGTTGAGGAATCTTCGGTGTTTTTTCTTTCAAGTGATTTTCCGGCACTTGTGTTCCAGTCGTTGAAATAAATCAGAGAGTCTATTACACTTCCTGTTGCATCAATTAATACCACACCGTCTTTGTCGTTGTTTAATGCCGGGAGTCTGGCAACGAAATAACCGGAAGGTATTGAGTTGTGGTAATCGAGTATGGTGGAGTCTTTTGAAATAACGAATAAAGAATGGGGAAGGATTTTTATGGATTCAGTCAGTTTTACAAAACTTGCAGTTGTAAAGACATCGGAGACTTTCCAGTTTTTAATATCAATCGTATCGTTAGTGCGGTTATATAATTCAATCCACTCGGGCTCACCTCCCTGCGGATTATACATGATTTCATTTACAACAATGGTGCGGGGAAGATAGCCCGGGTTTATGGTCAGGCACATTTCATTATTCAAAAGATTCTGATCCCCGGGTGCGATTACTTTTACAATGAAACTTTTCTCCGAATTAATATTTGTAATTTGGCGGGCGAAAGTGAAATCAGCAGAATCGCCGGTCTGGAGAATCATTTGCTGCGTTGATTCAATCAGGTTATCAGGAATAGTGTCGTGGTTTGTGTCGGTGTAAAGTTCAAGGGAATAATTGATTGAGTTTATTCCAATGTTTTTAATCCTTGCAGAGATACTTACATTATCGCCGGATACCGGGAGTGAGGGAGTGTTCCACAATCTAACAAGTTCTATATCCGAAGATTTCCGGGAAAGAGAGTTGGCAAAGCCGGGGGTGCCGCCTTCGGGGCTTATACAACTCCCCCAGCCTGAAGAATCGATTGAGGGAGAGTAAATTTCTTTTCGTTCAAGAGACTTCCCCGCAGTACCGCCCCAGGTGCTTTTGAAGTCTAGTGAATCGATTACCCTCCAAAGTGAATCGAGGAGCATAATCCTGTCGCCGTCGTTGTTGAGCTGGGGAATATTTCCGATTATACACTTGGAAGTGATATTATACTCAGTATAAATATTACTGTCCTTTGCGACGATTAAAAACTCTGCGGGATTCAGGGGGAATTCCTGAGTAAATACTTTGTTAGTATCTTTTGAGTCAGCGACAAAATAGTTTTTAAGGTTTATAGTCTTCTGGCTGCGGTTGTAAATCTCAACCCATTCCGGTTCGGGTGAAAAGGGTGTATACATAATCTCATTGACAACCAGATCCCCGCGGATTTCATTGATCACCACACCTTCAATGTCAGTAAGTTTAATATTGTTTGAGTTATCCTCATCTCCGGTGCATTCGATAACCGCGATGTAGATATTTCTTCCGGGGAGAATTGAGGTTAATTGAAGATTGTACTCAACAGAGTCACCGGGCTGGAGCTGGCTGCCGTTAAAACTATTAAGGAGTTCCTGAGGCTGGGCGATTGAGTCTTTATTAATATCATTATAAATCTTAAGAATATAATTTGTCACTGTTCCTATGCCGATATTTCCCGGGACAATAAATAGTTCGTTTCCCTCGCCGGTTATTGAGTAAGGGGAGCCGGGATAAAACCTGAGGAGAGTGAGATCGGTTAATTTTGGCGCTACAGAGTTCTTAAGTCCGGGTGTTGCTTTCAACAGGCTGACTGACGAAGCCCAGTTGGTGCTGTTAGTGGAGAGTGAATCGGGAGAGATCCTTTCCAAGGAGATGCCCCCGCTTCCCCCGCCCCAGCCGGAGAGATAGTAGAGGCTGTCGGCAATCATTCCCAGGGAGTCTTTTAAAACTACAGCATCATCGGTGTTATTGAATGACGGGAGATTAGTGACTAAGAATGTCCGGATGCCGGGGAAGTAATTAAGAAGCGATGAATCCTTGCTGATAACTGCGAAAGAACCGGGAAGAAGAAAACAATCATCAGTTGTTATTTTGACTTTTGTATTGCTGTCAGAAACAGTGAAGTTCTTTAAGTTAATATTTCTGTTGCTTCTGTTAAAGACTTCAATCCATTCGGACATAGGACTGACGGGGGCATACATGATTTCGTTAATGACAAGATCATTATAGGAATTATACGGAGAGTTTATGCTGAAATTATGAATGAGTTTATTATTAGTAGAATCCTCATCCACGGGACTTGCGGCTGTCAGAATAAGACTGTAGCTTCCGGCCGGAAGGTCTTCGATTTCATACGGGAGAGTAAGAGTGTCCCCCGGGGGGAGATTATTAAATTCATCGTTGTAAATCAATTCCTGAAGTTCGGGGATGGAATCGTTATCAGAATCAATATAAAGATTAACCGAGAAAGAGGCGAGGATATTTAGCCCACGGTTTTTAAGTTTCATCAGGACGGTGACCGTTTCCCCGCTGATAATGAGAGGAGGAGAAGTAGTCAGGGAAAGTGCTGTGATATCATTTAACAGAGGAGCAATACTGTTTTTATACCCAGGAGTTCCGTTTGTTTTTATAGAGTTACCCCAGTCAGATGAGGAGTTGTTTCCTGAAAGTAATATTTTTTCATCGGAAATAGTGACGGAGTTATTTGCGGAGTATGTATAAACCTGAGTAGTATCCCCCTCGCTTTTAATCAGGTAAAGAATCCTGCTTGTGGTGTTTGCCATTCCGTTTGTTCCAAAGGAGTTATCTTTAATTTTTAAGATTAGTGCGTTAAGGGGAATTAAATTTTTGTAAATGCCGGTATCAAGTCCGTAGTCCCCTTCGAAGATGACTGCGTAGGACTTAGGCGGCAGAATGGTTCCAAAGCCGGCATCCCTGATGCTGTCAGGGTTGGAAGTAAAATACTTTATCCTGAAAGCGGAAAGGTTTACCGATTCCGTTTCGCTTTGATTATAGAGTTCGATAAATTCATTATGACCCGAAGCGGGATTAAACATCACTTCGGAAAAAATAATATCCGGTTCTCCCTGCGGAAAAAGATTCACCGACAGGGAGAAGAGGATTAAAAGAGTACACATAAGACACATTACGATCCTTCGTCTCTCCTTGACTATTTAATATTATTTATTGTGCTTCAGATTTCGGTTAAAGCACCGTTAGAAAACATTTTCCCTTTGTTTATAACAGCCAAAGCCTTCCCCTGCAGCAGGCGTTTATTGAACGGGGAATTCCTTGACTTTGACTTGAACCCGGATAAATTGACAGTCCATATTTCATCGGGGTCAAATATCGTAAGATTTGCCTCTACCCCGACTTCAATTTTAGGAACGGGGATATTCAGTATTTTCCTGGCATTGATCGCGAGTTTCTTTATCAGTTCTTCCAGTGACAGTATTTTCTTGTGGTAAAGTTCGGTGAATGCCAGTCCGACCTGAGTTTCAAGACCGACAATGCCGTTCGGGGCATCTTCGAACTCGACTTCCTTCTCCTCAATTGCGTGGGGGGCGTGGTCACTTGCTATGCAGTCGATAGTCCCGTCTTTGAGTCCCTCAAGAATTTCCATAAGGTCAGCGTTTGTGCGAAGGGGAGGGCTCATCTTTGTATTTGTGTCGTAAGTTTTTACTGCGTCGTCAGTAAGGGTAAAATGATGCGGAGTGACTTCGGCAGTCACTTTAATCCCCCTCTTCTTTGCAACGCGAACCAGTTCAACTGCCCTCTTTGTGCTGATATGGGCTATATGAATGCGGCCATCGAGATACTCTGCAAGAAGCATGTCGCGGCTTACGATAATATCTTCTGCGACGGAAGGGATTGGTGGAAGGCCGAGAAGAGTTGAGTTAAAACTTTCGTTCACTGCTCCGCCTGCAAGAGACTCATCCTCGCAATGGTCAATAACCGTTAGATTAAACATCTTTGCATATTCAAGGGCGATTCTCATAATACGGCTTGATTTAACTGTAACGCCGTCATCCGAGAAGCCGACTGCACCGGCATCGTAAAGCTCAGCCATCGGAGAGAGGACTTCCCCTTTCCTTTCGAGGGTAACTGCGGCAATGGGATAGACGTCAACGATGCTCTTCTTAGCTTTTTCTTTAATGAACATAACCACTTCGGCAGAGTCGATTGCGGGAGTTGTATTGGGCATGCAGGCAATACCGGTATATCCGCCGTTAGCGGCTGAGAGAGTACCTGTTTCAATTGTTTCCTTATCCTCGCGGCCGGGTTCCCTGAGATGAACGTGCATATCGAAAAAGCCGGGGGAGCAGTATTTATCGGAGTAGTCATAGACTTTGCAGTTTTTAGAATCTTCCGCCGTCAGGTTTCCAATTTTAATTATAATGCCGTCCTCAATAACGAGGGAGGTTTTCTTATTCAGGTTTTGTTCCGGATTAAAGACGATAATATTTTTTAATGCAATTTTCATAATTCAATTCCTTCCTAATTATGTGTACCGAGTAAATAAAGGACAGCCATTCTGACCGCAACGCCGTTTGTGACCTGCTGAAGGATAATCTGATTCATACCGTCGGCGATTTCGGAAGAGAGCTCAACTCCTCTGTTTATAGGCCCGGGATGAAGAATAAGGATATCCTTGCCAAGCCTGTCAAGCCTTTCCTTTGTGATACCGAAGTAGTTGTGGTACTCCCGGATGGAGGGGAAATATTCGCGGGCTTTTCTTTCAAGCTGAATCCTGAGGACGTTAAGGACATCGTTCTCCATGATGGCGTCATCAATTTTGTGGTGGACTTTAACCCCAAGTTGTCCAATATAACTTGGGATCATTGTTGCGGGACCGCATACGGAAACTTCGGCGCCTACAGCCTTGAGCCCGAAGATATTTGAGAGGGCAACGCGGCTGTGGGCAATATCGCCCACGATACAGACCCTTACGCCTTGAAGGCGGCCGAGCTTTTCGCGGATGGAATACATGTCGAGCAGTGCCTGGGTGGGATGTTCGTGAGTCCCGTCCCCAGCATTGATGACGTTGCAGTCGGATATCTGAGTAAGGAAATAAGGAACGCCGGCTGCTGCGTGCCTGACAACAATCATATCAACCTTCATCGCTTCGATATTTTTGATTGTGTCTTTAAAGGTCTCTCCTTTCTTAACACTGCTTGTAGAAACGGAAAAGTTAAGGGCATCCGCAGATAGCCGTTTCTCTGCCAGTTCAAAGGAGATTCTGGTACGTGTGGAATTTTCATAGAATAAATTTACTACTGTTTTGCCCTGCAGGGTCGGGACTTTTTTAATAGGCCTGTCGAGCACTTCCTTAAAGGTAGTGGCTGTATCGAGAATCAGGAGGATATCCTCTTTGGGGACTCCGAATAAACCCAACAAATGTTTACTTGATAGCGGCATCTTCACTTATTCCTTTCCGTCTTTAACATCAACCAGATAAACGGCATCCTCGCCGTCGACTTCTTGCAATTTCACCCTCACCTCTTCATCAATTGAGGTAGGGATATTCTTGCCCGCATAGTCTGCGGTGATAGGGAGTTCGCGATGACCGCGGTCCACAAGTACGCAAAGCTGGATAGTCTTGGGACGGCCGTAATCCATAAGGGCAGAGAGGGCGGAACGGATTGTGCGACCGGTGTAGAGAACGTCATCGATGAGGATAATATCTTTTTCGTTTATATCAAAAGTAATGTTGGAAACGGAGACCTCCGGCTGTTTAAGGCGTGTGCGGAAATCATCACGGTAAAGGGTTACATCGAGAATGCCCAGCGGAATATTCTGCTTATCTATCTCTTCAATTTTATTATGTATTCTTTTTGCGAGGAATTCGCCGCGTGTGCGCAGTCCTAAAAGAACAAGGTTCTTAGAGCCTTTATTTTTTTCAATTATTTCATGGGACATACGGGTGATGATGCGGGCAAGCCCGATCTCATCAACGAGATTAGCTTTGATTTTCATGAGAACAGTTCTCCTTTCCTTCGAAGCGGAAGTGATATGGGGGTAAGCATTTTCAGGGAGTGTGATAACATAAATTTTTCCTTTCCTATTTCTCTGAATAGAATTAAAGGTTAATAAATAATTGTCATTGTAAATATAGCTGAAAGCGGGAAACAGGCAAAATGTTTTTTTACAGTGGAAAAGCTAAATATGTAAACTAATCAACTTATAAACTGTTTTTTTATTAAATTTGAAGAGTTATTTTCAATAATATCCGAGGTTTAGAATTCAAGGCACCATAATCCGCATAGAGAAAGATTATTTCGTTTCCGATAACGGGAGCAGGGATGTTTACCGCTGCACCCTGAGAGGAAAATTCAAGAAGGATTTCCACTTAAAGAAGGAGAAGCAGTATGCACTTGATATTGTGGTCGTGGGGGATTACGTTGATTTCTCTATAAATAAAGATAACAGCGGAGTGATTGAGAAAATACTTCTGAGGAAAAATTATATTTCCCGAAAGGCTCCTAAAATTAAAGGGTCAAGTTACCGGGGTGAAAGGCTTGAACAGATTATAGCGGCGAATATAGACGCACTGGTGATAGTCTCCTCCCTCTTTGAACCTGTGTTTAATTACCGCGTGATAGACCGCTTTCTGACAGCCGCGGAATCCTCACATATTGATCCTGTCATCGTAATAAACAAAATGGACCTCGACAGCGAAAATCTTGCCGATGATTTCATCAATGCTTACAGGGATATCGGGTATACGGTTATACCGGTGAGTACCGTAAACAATTCGGGAATTGAGGAACTGAAACTGCTTCTGAAAGATAAGAAGACGATATTCTGGGGGCAGTCTGGCGTGGGGAAATCGTCAATAATAAATACGCTTTATCCGGGACTTGATTTACAAATCGGAGAAATCAGCGCATTCAATCAAAAAGGAAAACACACAACCGTAACATCCACAATGATTCCCGCGGAGGAGGGGACGTATATAATCGATACTCCGGGAATAAGAGAGATAGAACCATTCGGGATACGCAAGCAGGACTTAGGGCATTACTTCATTGATTTCCTCCCTTACATTAATGAATGCAAGTTCAGCACCTGCACGCATAACCATGAGCCTGATTGCGCGGTGGAACGAGCAGTCTCCGAGAATAAAATTCATGATTTCAGGTATGAAAGCTACCTCCGGCTGCTTGAGACGATTGAAGAGGATATGTTTTTTTAGGTGTCGGGTTTATCAGGTTTTTGAGGAGAAAGGCTTGCATTATTAAAATATTTTACTCTTTTCAGGTAATAGCCTTAAAAATATTTGGATATTTAAGGACATAACCTTAAATTGCACATACAAATTTAAGGATATACCCTGATGATTGATCTGAATAAAAAACTTCAACTACAACAACTCGATAAAAAGCTTGAAAACTTTAAGCTTGTTTCAGAGATTGAAATTCCTCCTAAGGGATGGATAAACGCTATCAGAAAAACACTGAACATGTCACTTGCGCAACTCGGGAAACTACTAAAGAAAACCCCCCAGAGTGTCAAAGAAATTGAAGAAAGAGAGCAGAACAAAAGCATAACACTAAAAGGTCTGATAGAAGTTGCCGCGGCATTAAATCTCCGCTTTGTCTATGGTTTTGTCCAACTTTCCTATCTTCCAATCTTCCCTTCAAAAACTTGTAACTGAATTTTGAACGTCCGGAGTTTTTATTTTGTTGTAAGATTAATTAATTTTGCATTGTGTTTTTATATTGATCCCATAATTATTTAATTTTTAAGAAGGAATCTTCCCATGATACGTGTAATAATCCCAATTATGTTTATTCTGTTCATATCTTCTGTGTTCCCCCAGGCAGGGGCGTCGAGTCCTAAATCGAAAGTTAAACCGATAGACTTAACTACCGCACCAACTTCAACGAATCTTGAGAAGTATGAGGAGTTTGTCAGAACAAATGCGCCGTCGGAGGATGCATTTGTGGCTGTGCTGAGAATCTCGGAGGAGTATGTCAAGGAGCATCAGTGGGATAGAGCGGCTGATGTATTCACGAAGTACCGTTCTTATTTCACGGGAATGGAAAAGAGGTTCGACAAAATGACTGCTATGCTTAAAGCCGCAGAACAGAATCTGACCGTTACTAATTTAGGCGAAGGAACCAATTCAACTGAAAATGGCGAATATAAACCGACTCCTTCGGCGGATGGATTTTATATCTACTTTACCAGAAGCGAAAATCCTGACGGGATGGGGGGAGAGGATATCTATGTATCTGAGTTCAGGGACGGCAAGTGGCAGATGGCTGAAAACATGGGGAAAGTTATCAATACAAAGGGTAACGAGAGCATGAACGCAATTTCCGCGGACGGAAACCGGTTACTGATTTTCGGCAACTACTCGCAAAGCCTTGGCAACGGGGATATTTTTTATTCCGATAAAACATCGGACGGGTGGAGCAAGGTAAAACACCTTCCGGAACCGGTGAACAGTAAAAACTTTGAATCGGACGCTATGATAACCAGCGACGGAAACGCACTTATATTCACGTCCGACAGGCCGGGAGGAACCGGGGACTATAAGGAAAAAGGAACGGAAATGCACGGGGATACATGGGGAAACACTGACATCTATGTATCCTTAAAAGACGGCGACGAATGGGGCGAACCAATAAATTTAGGGTCCGTGATCAACACACCATATACGGAACGAACCGCTTTCCTTCATCCTGACGGAAGGACACTCTACTTCAGTTCGGACGGGCATTACGGACTGGGGCATCTGGATGTATTTAAATCTGTGCGCCTGAGCGAGAACTCGTGGACAGAGTGGAGCGAGCCGGTTAATTTAGGGAAAGAAATCAACACTGCCGGTGATGACTGGGGATATAAAGTAGCGACATCGGGAGATCTTGCATATTTTTCCGCAGTAGAGGGAGGGGCTTATGATATATTTTCAATCACCCTTCCAAAAGAGCTGCGACCGGATTTAGTTGCTACGATCAGAGGAAAGGTAACAGATGAGGAGGGGAAAACTCTTGAGGCGGATATAATCTGGGAGGATCTTGAAACAGGAAAGAACGTGGGACAACTTAAGAGCGACCCCAGGAAAGGAGCATATTTTATCGTTTTACCGCTCGGGAAGAACTACGGTTACTATGCTGAGAAGAAGGGATATTACCCGGTGTCAAAGAACGTGGACGTTAGGGATAAGAGCAAACCGCTTAACATAACTGAAAATATTGTGCTGATCTCAATTGAAGAGATGAAGGCGAAGGAACTTTCAGTGCGCATCAATAATATCTTTTTTGATTACAACAAATTTGAACTGAAATCGGAATCCTTTACCGAGTTGAACCGCCTTGCGAAGATATTGAAAGAGTCGGATTTGAGGGTTGAGATTTCGGGACACACTGACGCAAGAGGTTCTGACAAATACAATCTGGAATTATCGAAGAACCGGGCACAGTCGGTGGTGAATTACCTGATTTCGATCGGGTGCAGAAAAGAGAATCTGATTGCGAAGGGATACGGAGAGACAAAACCTGTGAGTGTGGTTGATACGGAAGAGGGATACGCACAGAACAGAAGGGTTGAGTTTAAGTTTCTGAAGTAGGGCGAAGGTCAAAGGTCATTTAAGGTATTTAGAAGGAGTCTGTTAGCAACGGGCTCCTTTTTTATTGTCTGAACCGTGATTAATACATCTCCTTTGAGTCGACTGTATTTCTATTGTTCTGACAAATTCATAATCAGAATTCATAATTTTGAAGGTTTTGTCTACAAAAGTGGTCGCTTCTGAGGCCCTTTCGGTACGTTTCCGGTAAGCCTCCGAGCCTTTAGCCCCTTTATTTCAATAATTTGGTAGTGTTGTCAATAATTTACTTAAAAATTGAGAAGAATTCTCATCGTATAATTACTGCGAATTAGCTATGATTTTTTCTAATTTGTTCCAACTAAATTTGCATAATATCCTTTGAGAGTGTGGAAATAATCAACAGTTCCCGGAGAATGGATTTTAGGGTATTTATTATTGCCCTTTTAGGCAAGGTTGATCGAAGTTAGATCGAAGGAGGGGCGAAGGGGTGAACTAATGAAACAGGGTAAAAATCTTGGTATCTTTAGCATTTGGGGAGGTAAAGTATGATATGGGTGTTGAAAAAATCAGCAATTATTTTTTCATTTTTTGAGAAAGAGATTTAGATGATTTAATCGACTAAAATACTAAATTACAGGTCTAAAGTTGACGCCTATACGACGGGGTGGGATAACTTGACAAAAATCCTTTTTCCCTCTGCGGCAAACTTTGCGTTCCTCTGAGGTTTAACGTCTCTTTTATTCCGTAACCCATTCAATCAGATAATTAAAAGCATTATGGGAATTTTATTATTTCTTATTAATGATCCCATATAGTTAACTACGTGTAGAAAAATAATATCGCGAATTATGATTTTGGAAAAAACCTTTCTTTTCGCAGTTTATCCCTGCCTGTCCTGTCCTTCAAGCATCCATTTCCATACAGGTTTCAGATAAACCATCCTTCTCCCCGACTCCACAACCCCCTCCGAATCATTGGTTAGAATCAATCCCTTATTTAACCTAAGCTTCTCCATATACACCAACAACGAATCAACCTCCCTTTTCTTTGTAAGGCTATCCTCAACCGAATAACACACATTAATCAATTGAAAATCCTTCTCCATCGGTAAATAAAAATCTATTTCCTTCGTATCCCTGAGATAATATATTAATTGAGACCTCCGCCTCAAATCCAGAAATACAACATTTTCCATATTCCTCCCAAGATCCATCTTCAAAGTATATAGATTTTTAAGACTATTATCTATCAGGTAAACCTTTTTAGGGTTTCTATTCTGCACCCTTATATTTTCCGAAAAATTCTGCACAAAAAACAGAGCATAAGCATCCTCCAGATAAGAGGCATACTCATAAATTGTATTTCTGCCAAGAGTCAGCCCCATAGACTTGAAATCATTATAAATCTTATTGAAACTTACCAATGTTGAATTATTAACAAAAAGATACTTAATAAGATATTTCATCAGATAAACATTTCCAGCCCCGTACCTCTCCAGAATATCCTTATAAATCACAAGATCATTATACTCCTTAACCGCCTTAGGTTGCTGAATTTCATCCAGATCAATAAACTCCGGGAATCCTCCCGAAACCATATACCTGTTAAACAAATTCTTAATCCTCCCCCTCCCTGCCTGAGAATAAAAGGAGGGCTTAATATCATAATGTTTAAGATATTCCCTGAAACTGAAAGGAAAAACCTCATAACTCAAAGATCTCCCCCTTAGCGAAGTAGCAAGATCACCGCTAAGAAGCTTCGAAGAAGATCCCGTAACCGTTATACAATAGCGTCCCGAATCATAAATCCGCCTTACGTATTTTTCCCAGTTCTTTACATTCTGCACTTCATCAAAAAACAAGTATATCAAATCACCCGAAGGATTCGGATATAACTCGAAATAAGCCTCCAGAATATCGTCAAGATTCCTGAGTTCAAGAGGGAAAACCCTGTCATCCTCAAAGTTAATATAAACCACTCTCTCGGGATTGACAGTTCTTCTTAATTTCTTAACCGTATTAAGTATTATTGTTGTTTTTCCGGTACGGCGGGCTCCAATAAGAGTTATAATTTTTTTAGCATCGTGTGGAATCACCAAATCTCGTTCCGTATAATCCGGAATTTCTCTTTCAATAAATTCAGTAATAATACGTTTAAATATCTCTTTCATTTTGTATTCTCCGTCAAGTACATATAATTAATTATTTATCCCTTTACAAAGATACAATAAACATAATTAATTCCGGCAAAATAAATTCACACAGGTTAACCTCCGAAAACCGGTACAGCCGGAAGAAGTAAAGAAAAGGGGAAACAATGGTTAGTGAGAAAGAAAAAAGAACCACGATAAAAAAAAGAAGTCGGTTAGCTAACGGACTCCTTCCAAACTCGCTTTATAACTTGATGAACTTTATGAACTAATTTTTTAATAATTCTTTCGCAGGAACTTTTACGATCTTTCCGTCTTTTTCGACAATAAGGTAATCATCGTCCTTAGCTCGTTGAATAATCAAATTATTAATAGCCGTAGTAATCCCGAGAAAAATTTTATTCCTTAATTCAACTTTATTTATCATTTATAACTTCCTTTAATCTGGGTCCAGATTTGCGAATTAAAAACTTCAAATTCAAGGTCATTAATTCCCTCACAAACCCCTCATTAAAATTACCGGAGAATAAAAATACTTGATGAACTTTATAACTTGACAAACTTGATAAACTTTATAACTAATATTTTATTCTGAGGATAGGACTGATATTTTGTATTATTAAATAAAATGGGATAATTATACCCCAATTATTTTCCCAATTTGTTGGTTTTATCTTGAGATTTTATTTATTTTTGTTAGTTATTTTTGAAATTATACTTAATAGAAAATTCTTGAATTTAATCCATAAAATTTACTTGATGATCAGACTTCTTCTTATTGTTTTTCTTATTCCCGCTTTTTGTTTTGCCGGCTCCATTTTACAATTTCCATCTGATTTAGAAAATAACAGGGAAATAATCAAAAGCGATTCTGATGTAGAAAAAAGATTTAATGCTTTACAGGAAAACCTGATCCTGTTAATAAAAGCCCATAAAGAAAAAGAAGCGACTGAGGAAATACAAAATTACATACGGTATTTCCCCGGATTAGAAAATTCAATAGAGCAATTAATGTTTTTTTTAAAACCTGAAAATATAAAAAAAATTACAAGGCTGGCAGAATTAGATAAACTTAACGGTAAAAAATATCATCCGGTAATATCTCCTGATAAAAAAACATTGTATTTTTGCTTGTACAATGAATCAATTAATTCCAGAAGTGAAGATGTTTATAAATATAATGAGGTCGATGTTTCCTCAGGTAAAATAGAACCTGTAATTAAATTCAACTCGCAGTTTAATGAAGCACCGACTTATATTGCTCCTTCCATGGATAAAATGCTTATTCTGGCTCAGTACAAAAACTCATTAGGGAGTTGTGACATATATGAAGCAAGGAATTCCAACGGTGATTTTATTATCACACCCATGCCGGAACCTATTAATTCTTCCTTTTTCGAAGCAGATGGTCATTACATTAATGATTCAACAATTATGTTCGTCTCAAACAGACCTAACAAAGATTTTGCGGTTACAGATAAATCTCCGGGTAGCAAATATGATAACTGGAACGATACGGATATTTACTTATGTGAGAGAAAAAACAACTTCTGGACTTCGTTGATTAATATTGGGCCTGTAATAAATACTGCGAAATCCGAGAGGTCACCCTTTTTTGTTTCCAACAGCAATATTCTTTTATTTTCGTCGGATGGACATGGTGGATTTGGGGGAATTGATGTTTTTATGTCTGTTCGCTTATCAAATTCATCCTGGACTTTATGGAGCGAACCTGTAAATTTAGGCAGCATTATAAATACGCCCAAAGATGATTGGGGATATAAACTCACCCCTGACCTTTCTTGTGCCTTCTATAGCACTACAAGTGATATTATTCGAGTTGATTATGATTATATTGACACTCTGAAAGAGGATCTTATTGTCGAAGAAAACAAATTGAAAAATAGTAATAATATTTTATTAGATTCACTTAATAAAAAACTTACCGTTTATTTTGACTTAAATAGTTCCAGACTTAAATCTGAATTTACAAACACGCTTGATCAGGTCGCCGAAATTTTGAAATCAGTTGAAACAAATAACCAGATATTAAGCATACAGGTATTTGGTCATACTGACAGCCTTGGATCAGATAACTATAATTTGCGCCTGTCTAAAAAGAGGGCTTTTGAAGTCTTGAATTATTTGTCCGAGAAAGGATTCTCAAAAGACTTATTTTTAATATCAGGTCTGGGCAGGAGCACACCGATTTTTTCAAACAAGACTCGTGAAGGCAGAGCAAAAAACAGACGTGTTGAAATATTTTTTGGATCAAATTAAAAAGGCTGCCTAAAAAGACAGCCTTTAATTGAGATTAAAAATCTAACATAATAATCGGGGAGAAAATACCGTAGATATCTTTTGTCCATGGCAATGACGTCTCAGAACCAACTCTTGAAGCGATCTTTGCCTGGAATCCAATCCAATTGTTAAACATAATTTCAAGTGATGCACCAAGGAATGCATAATCCGGATTAACAAGCATTAACTTGTTTGAGTTATAAAATACTTCTATTTTATGTTTCACAAAACCCGTTGCCTTAACAAATGCTAATTTTAACGAAATCATATTCTTGGAGAAATCCATCATTTTATCCCCCTTGGGATCATATACTTCTTTTTGTCCTAATTCAAATCTGTAAAGGCGATCATCAAAGTGAACTGCTCCGAGGGCGATTTCCGGCGAACCAAAGATAAGACCTTTGAAAGGTTCAATTGTAACTCCACGGATTTTGTACCGCAACTCATAATTTAAGATATTACGCAGAGTATAAAAGTCTGTATCCGCTTTGAGATCTTTAAATGTGGATGTTTTTCTATTGTTGTTAATGTTAGTTCTGAATTCAAGGGAAACAATAAAGTCTTTTTTTGCCTGCTCTTCATCAACACCGGAAACCGATAATGCCCATATCAACGGGAGAAAAGTTCCGTTTATATTAAAATAGAGACCCAAACCGGAGTTATAGAAAGGCACATCTGGAGCAAGATTCTTGTATGGACGAGTTGTATTGGATACAATTCCTCCTGCAACAGAAAGCATTTCCGATTGATCCGCATATTTGACCCCCAATGCCATTTCATCGGCATACCACCCCAATATAGGGACGTTGTCATAATTACCCCACTTCATAAATAATGAAGCTGTCGCCCCCCATCTTGAATTGAACAAACGGAATTCCGGGTCAAAAAGCGAAAGTCTTAAAGCAACACTTTCGAAATCTTTATTTTCCGGTTTTTTAACAAGTGTTTCCCATTTCTTTTCACTTGAAAGCGAATTGCTGGTCCCGACAACATCAAGAACAGCAACTTCAGAAACACATTCGTCAAAAAGTGGAAAACGAAGGGAATCGGGGAGATCTTTATCCATCATTTCAGCTTTAGAGTAAAACGATACTCTATCGATCTTCTTTCCTTCATCCGGTCTTTGCACATATATAACAACATCTTTTTTATCAATTATCCTGTTCATTAAATATTTAAGATAAACCTGATCAACTGGTTTATCCAGAATGGTAATCCTGTTTTTAGCCCGGAATACCTCAAACAAATCGATAATAATCATTGGATCGTCAACATATCCGCTTTCCATTTTAATTGTGGGTTGAGGAATCAAAGTAACCAGTAAATTCTTCAGGTTATGATACTGTTCGATATCACCGGCGGGATAATTAGGCAAATTCTGGAGCAAATATGTGTGATAATCTGATAGATAAGGGCTCCCATAATACTTAGGATCTAATGTTTTGTCAAATGGAGTATTTGGAGCCGGAGGATTCACATATACTTTAAACAACCTAAACGTTCCGTCTGGATTTTTTGTTACTTCCAGAGTGGAAGGCTGGTTCCTTGATCTTTCCTTAAGATCATTCAGATCATCTTTCAATTTTGATTCGGTTTCTTTCGAGGCTAATCTCCCCAATATATCCAGAATGATTTTATTGTCCTGTAATTGAGCCTTTAATTCGAATGATGAAATCAACAGAAAAAATGCGATGATTGTAAATATTTTGATTTTCATTTATTTATTCTCTATTTATTAATAAATTTTTTGATTTCGTTATATGTTGTAAACGATAATTTTTGCCTGATTTTATTGTCTCCGATTATCGGATCAATTAAAAAAAGATTATCTTTTTCAAGTTGTTCCTTTAGTTCATTATCCGGGTAAATGCTCAGAAACATAATCTCCCCTTCCGATGAATTGACAACAAGTCTTAAACAGATCTTTCCGGTTTCCAATAAAGCAAAAACAGAACTTCTGTAACCCGAAGATAGCGGCTGATCAAACAAAAATAAAGAGTTGCTTTTCTCAAATTCTGTCAGCACAGAATCAACTAACTTATTCTGGCAAATACTATATTCGATAAAATCAGATGAAAAATATAAATTTGTGAGAATCAAATTGATATTACCATATTTTTCAACAAGATCTCTGTCTTCATATATCTTATTATATAATTTGCCTGTGAGTAATGAGTCGTCATTTCCTTTATAATACGAATCATTTACGTCTGAAAATAAAGCAAAACTATTCCTGCTTGGCATTTCGATAGTATTATATGGAAACCTCAAAACAGAACTTTCCGTCGGGACATGAATATTCAGCAATACAAAAAATATCACAAGAAAAGTCATACTGCTTAAAAAATACCCCTTAGTTGCAAGTAAATTCCGCCCTTATCTTCCCAGGGATTTTCGGTTCCGACTAACCGTCCAGATACATAAAATGTCTCAAATCTGGTAAGGAAAGAACTTGTTTCAATTAATTTGATCCAAGCACCAAGTTTTACCCTATATGCAAAATAGTCAAGGTTTAAGCCTAAAAGCTCATTACCTGAAGATATTCCGACTTTATCAATTATGAGATTATACTGAAAACTTATTATAGGGGAAATTACATTTATAACTTTCGAGCTGGCAAGCATTTTGTTTGAAGAATTGCTGAACAAAGCACTGTGAACATCATAATAACCGGCGCCAATATCCATTTTCATATAATGAGTATTATAAAAATCCCAGAAGAAAGATAATTTTAATGCGGATTCAAGAAATGAATAATAAGAAATCTTATGCAGATTATCCGCGGTTAAAATGGATTCGTGATTTTTCCCGAAATCTTTTTTACTGTATGAAACATAAACATTTATATAAAATGGATCATTAAAATAATACATGTCGGCAGCTAAACCACTATTTGAATTCAGACTTGTAAGATTAGGGTTTACCTCATTATTTTTGTAAAGCAATCCGTAAAAAACATTATTTTTGATTATATTATTAAAATTAATATTGTGTTTATAATATAATCTTATATCCAGACCGGCAATACCGTCAACTTTATTACCTAAAGGCAGGAACCTGACTCCTGCATAAAGCGAGTTGCTCTGGAAGGGTAATGAATTCATCAGTTTTTCCTGTGTTGATAACTCCAGTCCGACCGAATAATGTTTGTTTTTATTTGCACCAAAGGCGTTTTCATAAATCTGGTCATAATAAAAAGTAATTTTCGAAGGGCTAACGTCAAAGTCCATCCCCCCTTTTAGCTGTGAAAACATATGACCGCTATTTCTGTCCTGATCATCTATAAAATAGTAATTATATATCTTATCTGCTCCTGTAGAGGCTATATTAGGAGCAACTCCGAACTTATCAAATTTAATTGTGTTTAGTTCACTATATATTTTATCTTTTACTTGATCCACTTTGGCTTTATCAACCGCTAAAAAATCCGTTAAAGTAAGAGATAATTTTTGCGTTACCCACTCTTTACTGGTAACATTATATTCCTTATTTCTCTCTACTTTTAACAAAAAGCTGATATCAGAACCCTGAGTCAGTTTATCCCCGGAAGTTTTTGATTTCAAAAAATAAACCGTAAAATCATTTGATTTTGTAGGATTAAAGAAATCATCTATAGTTGCATTGCCGGTGTTTATTCCCGCAAATTTTTCTATAGGATTTATATTATAATATATACCTATAAACTGATTTTGCGGATCTTTTAATGCGTTGTCTGTTATCAACCGAATATCGTTTCCCAATTGCTGGGAGTAAGATAACGAACATAATAATATTAAAAGGAAAAGAACTTTTTTCATAGTGTTACCATAATTAATTTATAATTTTTGCTTTAAAGGTATATTGAATTTTCTTTTTGTATTTTGTTGTGTAATCAATAAAGAAGTCTATAATTGTTCCATCCGGAATAGTCACACCGGGGAGCATTTGAAAAATAAATTCGTAATAGCCGTTGTTCGATTGTGACTGTAACTGTTGGAATAACTTTTTATCGTAACTGTTGTTACCAGGTACAACTACATTTGCCTCTATCACCCTTGTTATAAAATCAATTGCAAAACCAAATCTTACAACACCTTTTTCAATCTTAATTTCAGGAAGTGTGCTGTTAATACAATTATCAAAACACCAACCGTAATTGGCAATTTTTATCTTGGTAGGGGGTAATATCTTGAATGACCAGTTAGAAGTCCTTAGCTCTCCATTACCATTCCTGAAAGTAAATTCTTTTCGGGTATCAGTCGTAGGCCCGTATTTCACAGAAATAGTTGCCGTATCGCACAAATACTGGGGTTTATTAAAACTTGAAAGATCGAGAAATGCACCGGAAAAGGTCGTATCAAGTTTTATTGCAAGTTGTTCATTGATTTTTTCATAAAGAACTATATTGTACTTATAATAGCTTTGATCCGTTCCGGCAAAAGGATCTTTGAAAACATCTGTAAGGAAGAAAAACTTTTGAACAATGTTTGGCGAACCCAGTTCAAAGTCCCCCAAATGAACATTATTTGCGGCTGTTGTATCAATTAATTTTGCTGCCTGCACTTTAACAAAAAACTTTTCCTTGCCCATATAGGGTCTTGGGAAGGAAACTTCTCCCGATTTGCAGTCTCCGCAACCTCCTGATCCACTCATTGATACTTCATAAAGATAGCCTGCTCTTAAAAACTCCAAGTTTGCAAAACAATACGCTGGATATCCACAACCGTTATATGCATAAGGATCACGATTTTTTATTTCACTGTAAGGAGTTATTTCACCCACACCGATATTTGCTAATGCTTCCTTATTTGATGCAGTAGCGTCTCCTCCCGGTTTTCCGGTTTCATCTTGCAATACTCTTATCCTAATATTACCCAACCCAAATGAGATACTAGTAACCGGAAAATAAATTAAAGGTTGCCTCGGAAGAGTGATACGTTCATAGGGCAAAACCGAAATTGTATCATTTTGTGTCAGTGCATTTCTGTTACCTTGAGGAAACAGATTAATAAATAGAATTAGAAAAATTATTAATAATTTCACAATAACCTCTTAAAATATTTTAATTATGTGGAGCTGCCTTTTACAATTTATTTTAATTTTTTGGGTTTCTTTTTGTTCCAATTTTGTATGTAAACTTATGCACATTACTCAGTAATAATTAACGTAAGCAAAACTTTTTTGGTGGTGAACATTTCAAATTTTTGTCTGAGCTCCTTAATTTTAGGCATATCTTTGTATTTCGCAGCTAAGGTTGCTAATTGTTTACTATCTTTAACATCATTGATATTACCGATACTACTTTTAAGTTCGCTTAGTTCTGATTCGTTCAAACCAATAACACTTGCCTCATCAACTTTTTTAATTACATTCAGAAGTACGGAATCAGGAAGATTAAATACATATGAAAGTCGTATATGTTCTTTACCCTTAATCTGAGCTATTCCACTTAATATTTTTGCAACTGTACTAATTTCTAAATCTCTTGGAAGTATTCTTGGTGTTTTAAGATAAACATTGTACTGAAGTCTGTATCCAGTTCCTCTCGAGCCTCCTTTTATTACCCCAGGTAAAGTTCTCCAATCCGAAGTGAATTTAAGTAGGGCAATGTCCTTTGATTTTTCAAGTCTGATAAATTGATTACCAGTTTCATTTGAATTAATTTGGGTAGGTAAATCCCCTACCTGAGAAACACGCTCTCCGTAAAACACAAGTGCCGCTTTTTCTTCGTCAGTACTTATTCCTCTTACCTGAACAACATTGTATACGCTACCTGGATTCATGGGGACACTGAATTTTTCATTATTAACCAGGGTATCCATTTCAACTTCTTGGATATATTTTGCTAAATCAGCTTTGAATTTCAACTCGTTAACAAGCAAATCGCGTTCATATATTACAACAAGCAATTCTGCGATTACGACAAGATACAATACAAAGTATACTAATTTTGATTTCATTATTAAAACCTCTATTGATTTGTATTAGGTTGAGTTTCGTTATTTTCTTCTTCTATCTTAGGTTGAGTTTCGTTGCCGCTCTTAACCAAAGCAATGCCGAGCGTATCTTTAATTTTCTTAATGCTGTCGTTGAAAGCCTCCATTTGACTTTTTAGTTCTTGATCTTTAATTAGCTCTGACACTTCTTTAACAGCTGTTTGAATTTTTCCGACCGCTATTGAAATATCGACAACATTTTTAGGCGCTACTGTGTTTAACAGATTAATAAGATCCTTAAATACACGATTTAAATATGTAATGTCTAATCTTAAATTAATAACCTTCAGATTATCGTTAAAAACACTTACACTCTTCAACTTCTTAATCACATCACCGTTTTCTGATACTATAGTCTCTGATACTATAACGTCAGATAATAAATTTTTAATATTTGTGACATCACTTAATTTACTATCAATGGAAATCACCCTGACATCATTAGCTTTACCCCAAACATCGAAGGAGCCATTAAATGATTTGATAGCTTCCAAAATTAAAGCCAGCAAACTTTCTATCGTAGTAGTATCACATTCCCCGACTTTCCCCTTACCTTCCGCTTCATCTTTAAAAAATGTTACAACGGCCAGAAGCAAAAGTAATGCAAACTCCATAAATAAAGCTACAAAAATAACGCCCAGCTTTAATGCCCCTTCGCTATCCATTAAAAAGTGGGGAAAAGGAAAACCAAGAGTATCCATTTTTTCCCCCAATCCTCTAAAACCAACGGTAACCACTAATAGTCCCGCTCCAAAATATACTGCCCCTGTAATATTGTTTTCATATCGTTCAATCCAACTTGTGGTCATTTTATAACCTACCCAGGTTATTGACCTTTTAGAAAACGTGGTTATAAGCGTCCCATCTTTTTGTATATACCTCTCGTAATTTCTATATCTTAATGTCACCAAGATTAAATGAAGCAGAAGAATAACAAAGGCACCATAGATAAAGAAACCCACCAAAAAATCTGCAAAAGTAGTTTGGTTATTCCCCGACTCCGAAGAATTAGCCCAAAGTGAGAAAGCTGTAACAATTCCCAATAAAATAAATAGATACAGCAAAAATTCTATCAGAATACTAGTACGACTTAAAAAATTCAGATGATCTGACTTTATCGAGCCATATTTTTTAGTAATTACCTTTCTTTGATCGGAAGATAATTCTTTTCCGTATGCTTTAATGTTGTGTTGCGTGTACTTGATATCTGCATCAGTATATTGTATGAACTTCAACATAATTCTCTCCGCTTAATTATTTATTGATAAACACATCGAAAAATAACTTATTTTATTTATATCTGCAAAATTTTTTTATTTTATCTTCACCCGCCCAACTAAAAGAATATCCGGGCTTTGGTTATTCATTTTTGATCACTTTCAAAAAACCGGCACACTCTGTCCTGTGTATCACAGATCAGGAAGCGAGATTAAACCACAAAAAAGGTGCTATCATTTCACCTGCCATTTAATCTATTTCAGTTATTTAAACCAGCCGGATGAATCCTTTTTATGGGTTCTGTTTTCAGCCGAAAAGAGAAGGATGGTAAGGGGTTTTTGCATTTGCCGCTGTGTTTCCGGAATACTGCGAAACCTGCAAATTTCAGCGGGGATCCGCAGATAATTGCTAAAGTGACTAAATTGTAAAAACGCCCGGTTAAATACCCTACTCTATATGAATTTAATAACTTAAAATAAGAAATTTATTTTAAATAAAATAAACATTTTTTCTATTTGCTCTCAAACCACCCGAAAAACTGCTTCAGGGCAGCCCTGGCTTCGGGTTCGATGTAATAGAAATTGACTCCGCGCGGAGTTATTTCCCAGAATTCCTCCTGTCCAGTCCCGAAGATTATTCCTTCTATTTTCTTTATTCTGCTCAGGGGCTCCACCTGCATATCTCTGAAGATTTTCCTTGCAAGTTCTTCTTCTTTGTGCAAAAGGTAGTAGCCGGCAAGTTTTACCTGTGCTATTCTTACCCCTATCAGGGAAACTTCTTTTGCACTTACCCCTTTTTCCCCGGATTCAGCCGGCTCGTCGACTGTAAGGAAAAGGTCAAGGAGTGCGTTTATGTTGCTTACTTTTTTCTGATACGCAATTTCGTTTATCCTGCAGAGGTCATGAGCGGCGGTTTCGAGTATGAAAAGTACCTGGTTTTTGTTTGCCTCCTGACCGTAATACCTGAAGAACTCCGATATTTTCTCCACCATCTCAGGGTATTTTGAGAGCATCTCCTCCGCAATTATCCTGTAGTGCTCGAGTGTGTTGAAGGCGGAACGGGGGTCTTTATCCCTTATGGAGGCGCGGAGATACGAGTTAAAATATTTAATGCTGTTGTCTATTGCTCCCTTGTCCCCGCAGCGGATTGCTTCCCTTGTTATAAGCTGTGTGTTAAGGAGAACGCCGCTTGCAACGTCACGCAGCTTTGTTTTTGAGTTGTTGAAAATTACTTCGTAAAGACTTAGTATCTTCCGTTCGAGGTATATTTTTTCCCTTTCTATACCGTTGAGAACAAATTCGCTGTAACTCGAGAAGTCGGGATCGTTTTTTTCCTCACGGGTGAAGCGGAACCATTCACCGGGAAGTTTTCCTTTATCCGCGAAGTACTCCGTAAGGATTTCCCTCAGCGAGGTAAGGCATAAGAGGGTTACAGCCCGGTCTCCCTGAAATACTGAGTTCAGGGCGATGTCACCGATAAAGTCAATATCTTCTTTTGTTTTCCTCTTTGCACGGAGTATTCCGCGTTTATCAGGCGGGATGGCAGAAAACCTGGCAACGCTTCTCCGGCTTACATGCTTAAGAAAATTATCCGGGCGGAGGAAGTTGAAGATGTAATTGAAATGGGGTATCACAAAAAGAAGGGAGAGGATTATCAGAAGCAGCGTAAATGTGATACTGAAATAGTTAAGGGAACGTTCGTTAATTGTATTGACAATAAGGACTGTGTTTATTGAGGTGATTACGTAAAGACTTATAATAGCTACGTTAAAACGGTCACCTATGAAGAGGTCCATTATTTTGGAGGAATATTTATTCGCGGCTAACTGGACTATGATTGCAATTACGGTGATTTCAATTCCGAGTATAGCCACAATTAAATCACCGAGTCCGCCGAGTGTATTTGTCAGGTTGCCGATGTCAGTACTGTAAAGAATAGCGAGGGGATGCGCCCCGTTGGTTACAAGAAGAAAGTCAATTCCCCGGAGTATGACAAATATGCCAAGGCTCACTGCGACGAGCAAAAGCAAAGGCCTAAGCCAGATTTTGGTGTTGGATAAATTTTTCAAGGGAATTAAGTTATAAAGTTTATCAAGTTATAAAGTTTATCAAGTTGTAAAGTTATAAAGTTTTGATTAAGTTTGAGAGCATTCTGGATTCGTATTTGGTCTTTTCCATCATCTCTTCAAAAACGACTTCTTTGATATAATGTAATTCTAATGCTGCATATAACATGCTCCGGACTTCACCGCAGGAACCTTTCGCTATATATAAAAACTGCTTGAATTCATTATTTGTCTGCCTTTCGTATCCTTCAGCAATGTTGTTCATTATGGATAGTCCGGCACGGATTATCTGCCTTTTGAAATCATAATCCTTGTTTTCAGCAAATATCCTGTATAAATCCAATACTATTTCTTTGGCTAACTGCCAGGCTTTGATATCTTCAAATTTATCAAATTTCATTATACTAATATAATAAAAAGTTTGCGGGTCTGTTCACTCTTTTCCCCTCTTTATGAACTTTATAACTTTACAAGCTATGATTTGCCTTTGACTTTGGACCTTTGACCTTCGACCTCTACACCCAATCCGTAACCGGAATCATCAGAAAATCAGCAACAGGGATCCCACCCTCTCCCACAAGTATTGTCTTTACCGTCTTGTATTTGCTGTTGAAAAGTTCCAAACCATTCAGATTTTTTACGTTTTTCCCTGATTTTACCTCTATAGCAACTACTTTAGACCCAAGTTTAATAAGGAAATCAACCTCTTTGTCTCCTTCACGCCAATACATAACTTCGTGCTTCGTACCAATAGCCTGATTGTACAGATGTGCTCCTACTGCTGTCTCAACAAGCCTTCCCCAATAATCTTTTTTCTCTGTTGCCTGAAGAAATGAGTACTCGGAATGGGACGTGATCAGGGCATTATTCAAAGCTAACAACTTTGGACTTGAAGCACGCCTCCGGACAATACTCCCGGAATACTTTTCCAGTCCCACGAGCATTCCCGCATCCGAAAGGAGTCTCAGATAGTGAGCCAGTGTTGTCGTATTCCCCGCATCCTGAAGATTCCCAAGAAGTTTTTGATAGGCCACTATTTGCCCCGAGTAATTAACTCCGGTTTGAAACAGTTGCCTTAGGAGAGCAGGTTTATCCACTCTCGAGAGCATAAGGATGTCTCTTGAAATAGTTGTTTCAATCAGGGAATTAATAATGTACTGCGACCACCTGGACTCGTCTTTAATCAGTTCAACTGCTCCGGGATATCCGCCGAAATATATATACTGATTCAGATTCCATCCAAAAGCATCCCGCATTTCCCCCAAACTCCAGTGAGTAAGGGGAATAAGTTCATACCTTCCCGCAAGACTCTCTGTAAGTCCCTTTTCGATCAGCAGCGGGGAACTTCCCAGAATAACAACTTTCAGGTTAGTGCCGTCTAATGTGTCTTCGTCATATAATTTTTTTATTGTCTCCTGCCAGCCGGATATCTTCTGAATTTCATCTAAAAAGATAACTGCGCCCGAAGAGTTATTTTTTGCAATTATTCTCGCTGTCTCCCATTGCTGTTCTATCCAGGTTGGAGTGTTAGGAAGCGGTGAATCCGCGGAGATGAAATGATGCTTGATTTTTATTTCCCCTGCTGTCTGCCTCGCTAGAGTCGTTTTACCGCACTGACGGGGTCCGCCTATCACCTGAATGAATTTTCTTTTTTCTTTTAAGCGGGAAACGAGAGTTTTGAAATGTTCTCTTTTATACATTTTGATTTTACTCAGTTGTTTGAGATAATTAACTCAATTGACTGAGTAAATTTAATTAAACAAAATATTCCGGCAAAATTATTTTATTATCCTTTCACATATTCTATGGTATACCGGTTGACGTGGGTGTAAAAAGTTTTCCCGAAAACGGACAAAACAGCTCAAAAACACGCTTTGCCAAAATATCCACAAAATAGCACATTTTATACTTAAAGCCGTCCTAAAGTGCCTTTAAGCTGCCCCCTCTTGCCCTTCGACCTTCGACTTTGGACATTCGACTTTTGACCTTTGCCCCACTTCAAAAAAAAAGCCGGCATTTCTGCCGGCCTTTTTCTGTTTTACTTTATAACTTTACAAACTTTGCCTTACTTCATCAGTATCATCTTCTTGGACTGGACGGTCTTGCCGCTTGATCCGTTTGCGGTCAACTGATAAATGTAGGTTCCGCTTGCTAACTTGGAAGCATCAAAGTCAACTTTGTAGTATCCTGCTTCTTTTGTTTCGCCAACGAGTGTTGTAATATATTCACCGATTGAACTGTATATGCTGATTGTGACTTCAGCTTTTTCCGGAAGCGAATAGTTGATTGTTGTGTTCGGGTTGAACGGATTAGGATAGTTCTGCTCAAGAACGTATGCCGTAGGCAATCCTACTTCAACTTCCACAACTTTGCTGTATTCGTATGTTCCGTTATAGTCCATCTGTTTTAGCCTGTATTCAAATTTGCCTACAGAACTGTTTTTGTCAACAAATGTATATGCCTGCGCCTGTGCGGTGCTGCCGTGGCCTTCAACAAATCCGGTTTCGCTCCAGCTTTCAGTTCCGGTTCTGCGTCTCTCGACTTTGAAGCCCATGTTGTTTGTCTCGGTTGCTGTTGCCCATCTGAGGCTGACGAATCCGCTGACTGCTTCTGCAGAGAAGGAGGTCATTTCAACCGGGATAGGAACGATTGTCATTGATACCGGAACTGTAACCGACGGAGTGTTGGTTGCGTTGCTTGTTACGACTACGTCCATTGTGTAAGCACCAAGCGGGAAGTCTTCTGTCTTGAAGGTAAGAATAAGCTCTGCGGTGTTTCCGTTATACAGGGTTCCGTTTAATGTGTTTGATGTAACCAGCCAGTCGGGTTCTGCGGAATATTTAACGGCGAGGTTATTTTTGATATAGGTGGAATTATAAGCGGTCTGCAATCCGATTGTTCCGGTTCCGTTTTCGATTCCTACTGTTGCGGAGTTGATTGTACCTGTCATTTCTTTGAAGTACATGATTATCTTTCCGCCTGAGTAGATGTGTACCTGCCAGGTATAGCTTGCGGTTCCGCTGTATTTCTGGTAGTTTGTCCACTGAATAATCATCTTGTTGCCGTCCTGTTTATAGTGAACAGTTCCGGGTGCCTTTGCATCGAGATCATCCCAGAATGGAGAGATCAGATCGTTTGGTTCTGCTGCGGTAGGGATTGCTGCGTTTGAGAATGCATTTCCCGTAACCGGAGCAAAACAGATGAATCCGTTTGAACCGAGATAAAACTGTGTTTTTGTATTACCGTAGAATTTGAAGTTGAATCCGAAATTAAACGGTCCGGCATAACCTTCATCTGTTCCGCTGAAAGTACCTGTTGGAATCCAGGTGGTTACGGCTGTGCCTGTGGCAGCTATATCGTTCCATAAATAAAGAGGTCCGTTTGGTTCGTCACTGTCGATCCATTCGTAACCGCCTAAGTCCGGTCCGCCGCTTCCTTCAATTGACTGGCCGTAAACATCCACGGGATTCTCTTTGTTATCATTTATGGCTTCTGTCTCTGATTTTCCCGGGACTAACTGTATTGTGTATTTATCCTGCGGGAATGTATTGTTGTTGAATGCTACGGAATAATTAAGTGTGGAGGGGAATCCGGCATTGTTCTTTATTCTAAGTGTATCCGAAACTTCGCCCCCTGCAGCAAGTGTTTTAACGAGGGTCAGAGGTGTCACCTGAACTATAGGAGCCTGTAATGTGGTTCCGCTTCCGGGGTTTGAAAGGTTTGACCAGTTGCCCCATGTGTCGCGTGAACGGACATTAAAGTGATAAAGTGTATTCGGGTTAAGATTGTTAACAATAAGCTGCTGCGGTGAACCTGATGTATCCGGTTGTGCGGGATAGGTAACCCGTGTTGCAGCGTTGAATGTAGCTGTATCCGTAATAGCGGTTGTGGACATTCTTACATCATAAGCGGTTACTCCTCCAACACTGGTATCACCGGGGGCTGTCCAGTTAAGGGTTAAACTGTTTGATGTGGGAGTTGCTACTGAAAGGTTTGTTATAGGTGTCGGAGGAATTATGTCAGGCGTCCCTAATGAAAGGAATGCTGCCAATACGTCAATAAGTCCTTTACCGTAGTTGTTATCTTCACCGGCGGTTCCGAGATCTTTTGCCGTGTTATACAAAGCCATCTTAATCTGATAACCTGTAAGGGTCGGGAATGCTGATTTTAACAATACAATAGCGCCTGCTACGTGCGGGCTTGCCATTGATGTACCGTCTAATAAAGTATAACCGGTTGATGATCCGGAAGAACGGACGTTGACTCCGGGAGCTGATACTTCCGGTTTAATCAGAAGTGAACCTGTTCCGCCGCAAGTTGAAGGTCCGCGTGAGGAGAAGCTTGCTATCGGGTTATTGTTTCCTCCCGTATATAATGCTCCGTCGATTGCTCCTACGGAGAATACGTTTACTTCATTTTCGCTAATGTTTTTAGGCTTCGTAAGAGTACTCGCTCCGGGTCCGTTGTTTCCTGCGGAGAAAACAACTCCTATACCAGCTGCTTCTACTGAATTAAGTGTGGTCAGGTATATTCCTGTACATTCATTTGAAACGTCAGGATCATACCAGGAGCAGCTTATTGCATCCGGCATGTCATTGATTGTTGAAGGATTTCCGTCCGGGTTTATTGCCCACTGGAAAGCTGCAACTGAGTTTGATGTGTGTGGCGAGGAACAGATTGTCTTTGCGGAAATCCATTCTGCATCTATTGCAACACCAACTGTATCAGCGGTTGTCAAAGACCTTCCGATCATTGTTCCCATTGTGTGTGAACCATGACCGTCGCAGTCTGATGTCTGGGTTGCTCCCGGTTGTGATGGGTCAAACCATGCCTGGCCCGGAGGCACATGGTTTCCTCTCCATTTGTGCTGAAGAGCAGGATGAGTCGGGTAAACACCCGTGTCAATATTCATTGCGATTCTTCCCTGGCCGGTAATTCCCATCTGCCACAATCTGTGTGCATTAATCACATTTAATCCGAGTTCAGTGGTTTCTGTTCCTTCCCCGCCACCTTCGGATTGGTGTGGTTTATCCAGCACAAGGATTGCATCTAAATCCATCTCTGAAACTTCCAGGCTGTTCATCAACTGCTGATAGATTTCCGGTTTTGCTTCTATCATAATCATGTTTGCAACCCAGAAAGTCTGGTAAGAGAAGATTTTCCTGTTTGTAATGTTTGCTTCTATAAAAGCCTTTAAATTTCCCTGAGTTGAAGCTGCTTTTTCCTGCAAAGCAGTAATCACGCGGTATGCGCGCTCCTGAAGCGTTGCTTTTTCTTCATAGAGCTGAGCATCAAGACCCAATATGTCAACCTGATCACGCAAGACGATCAATCCCCTTACGTATTCATTGTTCTCGCTATTGGCTAAGGCAGTCTGAAGCCTGGTGCTAACCATTACCTGACTATAGACTTCGGTTCCCAGCAGAAGAAGAGAGATTAAAAGTAAAAGATTTTTTTTCACTTTTGATTCCTTATATTAGTTGTTATTATATGATTTTACTGAAACTTAAACTAAAAAATAGTGATATTTTCTTTCTTACACAACAACAATATAAGTCAATATTCTACTTTTCTGTCATAACAAACTTTTTTTTTGTATATTTGACAATGATTATTTTTATTAACATTGCCTGATGCAAAAACTCTTTTTACTGCTTCTGCTTCTTTCTCCTGCAGCTTTAGGATATTTCGGAGCCGATTCACTCCTGACGACTGCCGATTCTTCCCTTACCGATACAGCTAAAGTAAGGCAGGTTGACACTCTTTTCTCCATTCAGCAGTCCCCCTGGTTTGAAGGAAGCAACTTCATTATCAGGGATAAGATTGTTTTTTCGGACTACAGGTACACGGCAGACTTTTTCTCTTCCTTTCCTGCCGCTTTTCTCCGTAATTACGGGTTTATTGGCCAGCCTAACGAACTTACTTTATACGGCGCCGGTAATAACGGAATAAGCTTCTTCCTGAACTCAATCCCGCTTAACGACAGGTTTTATAATTCTTTCGACCTAAACAATCTGCAGAGCGAAAACATTGACTCAATAGAAATTGTCCCCCCTTCCCGCAGCTTTCTGTACGGAACGGAAAATAACCTCGTAAGCCTGAATTTCCTCTCCAGGGATTTTGTCCCCCCGGCTCCCTATTCGAGAATCAGATACTATGAAGGGCCCGGCGAGGAGGGAATGGTGGACGTCCAGTTTAACACAATGCTCTCTTCAAAGACAAATCTCTTTTTTGACATATCAAATAAAAAGGTCGCTGACACATATACCAATTCCGCTTCCGCATTCTGGCAGGGGAATATCAAACTGAAATATTTCTTCTCAAACAGCCTGAACATCTCCGGAAGCTATTTCTTTAATAAAGGGACCATCTCCTTTAACGGAGGTGTGGATGTTGATAAAATTGCTGCTCAGTTCACTGATGTAAATGAAATCTTATACAGTGAATATCAGGCTCCTGTTTTCTATCAGTACAGCTACAGAAAAAGTGACCGGCATACAATCCAGATTAAATCAATTCTGACTCTGAGCCAAAACAGTATTACTGAACTGAACCTCTATTACCTAAACAGCCTTGAAGAAAACAGGCAAAACGAGCACGGACTCTCATCATCAGAAGTCCCATTGAAGTTCGACGATTCTTACAATGTCCTTGGTGCCGCACTCAAACAGAATTTCTCCCTCTCCCTGTTTCACCTCGATCTTTACGGCTTTTTCGAGAACAGGGACCTTAAATCGGTTTATTACATTAATCCCTCCAATATCCCGGATCTTTCACTAAGGGAAAACATTCTCGGGTTCGCGGGAAACTTAAACGTAAACATCTCCTCCCTCGGCATCAGCCCATCCTTCTTTGCCAAAAGTGTCTATTTCAGGGAAAATGTCTATAATGGTTTCGGTACAGACCTGCTGCTTCAGCCGTTTGAAAAAGGAAAACTCTATTTAGGCTTAAGCAGGTTTGAGAGATTTCATTCTTATTTTACCAGCCCTGCTTATAAGCCCTCTGTTATCTCATTTGATGCTTACCTCGATTATTCCGCCGGAGCTTTTTACGGCAAACTTATCTTTTATCAGAGAAATTACGACTCCGACTTCCCGGTAACCTTAAACCCGGCTACTACTGTCCCGGTCGAAAATCTCTACTCTCAGGATTTTGGCGGAGGAGTGTTCCTGAGATATAGTTATGAATTTATCGAAACCGATTTAACCATCTCCTACAATAACGGTATAACCAGGAGAGATACCAAAAACCCTATCCCGTCCCTTTCAGGCAATATCGGTTTGTGGTACCGCAATGTTCATTTTGATTCAAGCCTTGTATTAAAAGGGGGATTCGCACTTAAATTTACCGGAGAAAAGGGGCATACGGTTACTGATCCGTTTTTCAGGATGCTTGCTGTTATAACATCAGAAGATCCCGTCCCCGCCTCCTTTACTCTCGATTTTCAATTATCGGGCGAGATTAAGCAATCGGCAATTCTCTACTTTACTTTTGAAAACATCCTCGACAACAAATACTATATTGAACCATACTACCCAATGGCTCGCCGCGGAATACGCTTCGGTGTTGCCTGGGAATTATTTAATTAATATAAAAAGAAAAATTATGAAGATATTTATAGGCGCTGATCATGGCGGTTTCGAACTTAAAGAAAAGATTAAAGAGTTCCTCGCTAAAAATAATTACGGCTTTGAGGATACGGGAAATGCCGTCTTCGATAAACAGGACGACTATCCCGATTTCACACTTGCCATCGCTAATAAGGTTGTTTCCACTCCTGATTCCAAAGGCATTATGATTTGCGGAAGCGGTGTGGGGGCATGTATTGTTGCAAACAAAATAAAGGGAATCCGCGCCTCTGTTTGTCATGACACTTATTCCGCCCATCAGGGAGTTGAGCATGACAGTATGAATCTTCTTTGTCTGGGGGGCAGGATTATAGGTTTTGAACTTGCCTTTGAAATCGTGAAGTCATTTGTAAGCGCCTCTTTCTCAAACGAAGAGCGCCACATCCGCCGCCTTGAAAAAGTTGTAAAGTTAGAAAGTTAAAAACAAAACAATCTTAGTTAAATTACTTCTCTTATTTCAAAACGGATTTGTAAATTTCAATCACCCTCTGCGTCTGCAACTCTATCTCGAAATTTTCGATAGTCCGTCTGCGGGCTGCCTTCCCCATCGACTCCCGTAACTCACGGCTCTCGATTAACTTCTCCAACTTGCCCCTTAAATCCTCTGCGTTCCCCTTCTCAAACAACAACGATGTCTCACCGTCAATTGCTATATCTAAAATACCATCCGTACGTGACGCAACCGAAGCCCGCTCCATTGCCATCGCCTCTATCAACGCTATCCCGAATGCCTCAGAATGCGACGGAAAAACAAAAATATCCATTGCGTGCAGAACGTCCGGAGTATCCTTCCTGAACCCTGTAAATATCACATTGTCCGGTATATATTCCTTCGCCAGCCCTTTAATATGGCTCGCGTACTCATCTTCTCCGCGGCTTGCTTCCCCGACAATCATAAATTTCAGGTGCTTATATTTTTTCGTCAGCTCCCCTGCCGCTGTCAGATATTCCTCATGCCCCTTCCCCGGACTGAAGCGCGCCAGCATTCCCATAACAACATCATCCTCGCCAATGTTATATTCCTTCCGCACTTTGTCCCGGTCCGAAATCAACGGATTAAACTTTATCGTGTCCACTCCGTTATGAAGCAATCTGACCTGACCCGGATTAAGCGGACATGTTTCAAGCAGGTTCTTCCTTATCACTTCACTTATCGCAAGTGCGCATGTAAGCCGCTTATAAATCCATTTGTGGATAAAATCCTTCTTTATGATATAAGACCCCACCTGCTTAGTAAGAAATACCGGCGTATCCAAACTTCCCAGTTTCAATGCCGAAATAATCAGGAAAAGATCCTTTGAAAACTGAGAATGAATAATATCGTACTCCCCCTTTTTCAGAATCCTTTTTAGTTTCCATACCTGCATAGGATGAAAGTAGGAAGAGAACCTGAAGGGATGTGTCTCAATCATCATGCTCTTTGCTTCCTTGTGAATCCTTGAATCCTTATAGCAGATCAGCTCCACATCATGCCCCCTGTTCTGAAGCTGCTTAACCGCAGTAAGAGCAAAAAGCTCCATCCCCCCCCAGCTTTGCGAAAGACAGGAATAAAGAATATTCATGATGACTAATAAATTCTCTTTAAATATGATTTGGGATAATAGTGATTCAGAATTTCGTCAAATTTGTATTTATTTTCGGACATTACCGCCGCACCTATCTGACACAGCCCCACCCCATGTCCCCAGCCGGCACCGTGAATCACAAACTTCTGCGGAACGCCGTCCCGGATATCTTCCTTTTCAATTACTATTGCCGAACTGTAGAGATGTGACTTGGAGAGTGTTTTCCTTATTTCAAGTTCTTTGCCGATCACAAGGGTTTTCTTTGACCCCACAATTTTTAACCTCATCAACCTTGCCGAGGCTCCCCGCTCCAGAGGGATAAGATCAATAATATCCCCGAAGTCCGTCCCCCTTTTTTTCTTTATCAGTTCCGCAATTTCAGACTGAGTGTATTCAACTTTCCATCTGTAAAAATCGCTGGTCTCCTGGTCATAGTCAAGGAGCACCTGAGCAAGTATTTTTTTGTCAGTGGTATTGCAGAAGGCTTGCGGATTTGATTTGATCCACTTTACGGCATTTGCCTCCTTTGTAAAATCCGTTTTTAAATTATCTGGTTCGTACTTGTAATCAACAACCGGAACCAGATAATCAAAGTGTTTATTTTCCCATACATTTTCAAATGCTTCGGTTATTCCTCCGCAGGCTTTATAGAAGCGGGCATCACATACTTTTCCGATTGCATCATTCAGCACCATTCCTCTCGTCTCGTCTACCGCGTGCATCGCAACATTTGTAAATATTTTGGTCACCCCCTGATAGCGCTGGCAATGGTCATCGGCACAGACATCGAAAAGATCATGATCCTCCCTGTCATACCACTTGGTAATTTCATTCTCCGTAACAATATTGCTCGAATATTTTACCTGATCCTCGCGGATAGTTTTGGATTTTTCTATCTGCGCCAGAAGCCAGCTTCTTGAAATTACCGCATGGGCTTTTAGCAGCTCTATGTTGCACTTTGCACTCATCTCAGATGAGATCACGCTCTTCAGATATTCGTCTATTGGAATTGTGTTGATTGCTGTTAGCTTTCCGTGATTCAATAGCAGTTTAAGGATACCCTTAAAACTCTGCTTCTCTTTCCTCTGCCAGTGAAATTCAACACCTATAACCACATAACGAAGCGTAAAAGATTCCGTCTCCGGATTCTCAGGTGAAAAAATGACTTCCTTTTCAAATTCCATTTTCTGATTCTTATCCGACACAATAATCTTATCCCCTGTTGCCTCGGCCTTGAATTTCCCGCTGAATGCCTTGCCGGAGTGGTTCAGCTCAAAATCCCCGTAGAGTTCAAATGAAATCTTTTTTTCTGTCATAATACCAATATTTATTTCCGGAACGCTCATTCTGTACTCTCTAAATTTTATTAATAATAATTGTAAATATACCAAACAGATCAGAATTTCCGAACTTTCTTCAGAATTCTCTATTCGCTGCTATTAGTTTTTTTTCATTTGGTTTTTTAACCCCGCTTTCCCGGTCAAAACCCTGACCTTTTTCTCCATCCTTCCTCTGCCTCACAATACATCCTAAATACATTCAAACAAGCTTTTTAACCTCCTCCCTTACCTCTCTGCACTCCGGAAATTATAGTCAATAAAATAGTTTTGAAATATTAATATTATTAAGTTATTTTGTAATCGTAAAATTGGAATTTTTTATACCGGCAGGAATAATTATAATAAAAATGAAAAATACAATCAAATATTGTATAATTGTGGCTTTGTCCGTCGTTATCTTCGAAGGATGCCTTGACACCCAATCCGTTGCAGACGAAAAAAGCCCTCTGACGATGACTATAGATTCTCCTAAAAACGGGGATTCCGTAGTTGTTGGAAGAAATTTTATGTCCTATACAGCAGAAGACAACCCATTAGGCGGGGGTTTCAGCCAGTTTGAAGTCTTCTTAAACGGCTTTTCACATAAAGTCTTTGCTGTTTCTGTCGACAGCACCAGCCCAAAACTCTATTTTGATCTGGATACATCACAGCTTGGAAAAACAGTTTCCATTTTTGTCACTGCATATAACATAAATGGAGGAATTAAAACCAGCGAACCGGTAACGGGCTTAAAAGTAAAAGAAGACACCAGCCCACCCAATCCCCCGGACAGTTTAATAGCCCCTTACATTACGCCCACTTCTATTCTGCTTGTATGGGTTGATAATGCCACTAATGAAACCGGCTATGAAGTATATCGAAGTGCCGGAAACAATACAAATTACAGTTTAATAACCACGCTTCCGAAAAACACAATAAGTTACGCAGACAATAACATAACTTCAACCATTACTTATTATTACAAAATCCGGTCTATAAATAAATATGGCTTTTCTACCTGGAGCAATGAAGTTGGTATTTCTTCAGGCGGTTCTACTAATCCTTCGGATACGCCATACGATCTTGCGGGCGAAATTCTTGGTTCAACTCAGTTAAATTTAACCTGGAAACTCAATACAGTATCAAGTCTTAACGGTTTTGAAATTCAGAGAATGTCCGGAATTGCAACTACATTTTCCCCCATTAAATATCTCCCGGCTTCTGCAAGAAGCTACCTTGATCAGGGTTTAACCGCTTCGGTTGATTACTCATACCGGGTTGTAGCTATCTACTCTACCAAGAAAACATATTCTTCATCCATTACTCTTACTACCTCCTACACGGATATACCGCCTCCTTCTAACTTAACCGCCAGCTTTAACGCGACTGATAGTTACATAAGTCTTACCTGGGCTAACAATACCCAGCAGGAAAATGGCACTTACATTGAGAGAAAAGATGATTTTAATGACTTTAAGGTAATCTACATTACTCCATCAGGGACAACATCCTATTCTGATTCTGTGTTTTCACAGCTTAATCAGAACGGACTCACATATCAATACAGGGTAAGACAGTATACTACCGAAAATTTCTTCACTTCATATTCGAACACGGCAACCGCATTTATTCCCTTCTCCCGTCCTATTGCTCCCAAAAATTTCGCAATAAATGAAGTGATTGAAGGAGAAAGATACTTCCTCACCTGGAGCTATCAGGCCGGCGCTTATGATTATTTTATGGTTTATGTAAGAGAGGGAACGGGAGCAACCTATCAGGAGTTTAAATCAACCGGGCTTAATTATAATTTGCAGGGCTTGGTCTATGGAAAAATTTACGGTGTTAAAGTCCGTGCATTTAAGAATGATATGGGGGGGGATTATACCACCGAGTTAATGACGCCTCTTCTTAAACCTATTAATCTCACGGCCACTTTGTCATATTTCGTTACTAAACCGTGGGTAACCTTAAACTGGACCAATCGTGCAACCAATGCTGATTACATTGAGATCGAAAGGCGAAACGTCGGAGACGTCAATTTCACTCGTCTCCAAACGCCGATTCCCATAACTTCAATTTTCCTCGACAGTACTGTAGCAATTCAGTCCGATTATGAATACCGTATCCGCGCTATACGGATCAATACTCCTCCGCTGTCCAATTCCGGATACTCCAACGTAGTCAGAATCATCATCCCCTGAGTTTTATTACCCGGCTTCATTCTTACAATGATGCCGGGTATACTATTTTTCCCTTGAGACCAGTGTTCTTGCTTATCAAAAAATATTCTTTCAAGTTTAATTTTTCCGAAAGATATTTCAATTTTGTCAAATCGTTCGTGTCTCCCTTCAGTTTCACTTCAAACGCTGTTTTACCATTCAGTATAAAATCAATTTCGGCAGTATTTCTGTGGTTGTAAAAAGATAAATCACCATAAGCAGAAAGCTGATTTGCAATACAGTTCTCAAAAAGTTGCCCTTCCGTTACACTCCCGAGAACACTTAATATTCCGGTATCAGAAAAATATATTTTTTTTCCGCCGGCAACCCGACTTCCGGGTTTAGCAGAATACTTTGAAATCAACTTTATAAAAAAAGCACCTTGCAATAGCTCCAGATAATCATATACCTTGACTCTGCTTGTGCTAAGTTCACTTGCAAGTTTTGTTATATCAAGCATATTTCCTGTTCGAGGTACGAGGAGAAGTATTAAATCACGCAATTCTCTTATATCCTTAAGGTCGCTTAACAACCGGATGTCTTTTTCAAAGAAAGATTTAAGAATATTGGTTAGGATAAGTTTCTTTGTAACATTGTCAGCCGTTGTTACAACTTCCGGGAATCCACCGTACTGCAAATATTCGCTGTACTCGTATTCATACCGCAGATAATTCAATTCGCTTTGTTCGGATATGTTATTGGGAAAATCAGCCGTTGATGACGTAACTTCCTCCTTCTTTTCCTTAAAATATAAGAACTCCTGAAAAGATAAGGGTGGAAGTTCAAATAAAAATTTTCTGCCGCTTAATGATTCGGGAAATAGATTTCTTAAGTAATAGTTCGAGGATCCCGTAACAATGAACTTAACCCCGTAATGGTCTATGAAGTATTTGATTATTCTTGTTATGTCCGGAAAATTTTGTATCTCATCAACAAAAACAAAAAGCCGCTCCCCTTTAGATTTTGCCTCTGATACAAGAAAATCATAAATTACTTTATAGTCCGCCTTTTCAAAAATCATCTGGTCAAACGGATTCTCAAAATCAAACCACAATTTTGGATATTGACAGTTCTCATATAGCTGCTTCATGATCGTTGTTTTTCCGACCTGACGCATACCGGTTATTACCAGGGCATTTTTATGCTCAAAGTATTTTAGCAAACCACTGAAAAGTGCTCTTTTTTTCATTTTTCTCATACTCGCTGCATATTTGTAATTTTTTCAATACAAATATACGCATATTTGTAAAAATTCTACTACAAATTTGTAAGGAAATCAGGATTTGCGGTTTTCTATAATTTTACCGCGTGACAGGGATGCAAACACACCAAAGAAACAAAGAAATGAGAAGAATGTAAACGCAACATTTAATGATGTCATAAAAGAGGATTGATTACCCGGAGTTATCTGCGCTTTACCGAGAAACAGTGACATGAGCACAATAACTATACCCATGCTGAACATCTGTCCTGACATTCTCATAAGTGTCAGGATGGACGCTGCCGGGCCATAATATCTTTTATCAACTGAACTCATAACCGCATTGGAGTTGGGGGATGAAAACAAGGCAAAACCTGTCCCCAGCAATGCAAGGTTGCCAATGATTACCGGAAACGGAAAAAGCGGAGTTATGAAGGCAAAAACTATTAGTCCGACAGTAATAAACCCCATTCCAAGTGAAGCAACAATCCTCGGTTCAATTCTGTCCGATAATCTCCCTGCCAGCGGAGAAAGGAGCGCCTGCATTACCGGTTGAGCGATAAGGATCACCCCGGCCTCCTGAGCGCTAAGCGAGCGTATATCCTGAAGATACAGGCTCATCAGAAAACCAACTGCAAAGGTTGCCGCATAATTAATGAGTGCCGCAAGATTTGAAAAAAGAAATCCCCTGCTGTTTCTGAAAAGATCAAGATTCAAAACCGGGAATTCTTTTCCTTCTTCAACCTTTCTGAAATAGAAAAGCCCGCCTGAACCAAGCAATACTAATCCCACTCCGTGAAGTGCCGGAAGTGCAGTTAACCCGATCATAAGGAACAGCATTGTAATCATTAGAACAACAGCCCCCAGCAAATCAAACTTCTCCCCTTTTGATTCTCTCCAGTCAACATTGAATTTAACCACGGCAAGAATACCCAGCACTATCCCCAGAAGAACATTACTGAGAAATATAAACCGCCAGTGAAGATTATGAGCAATAATTCCTCCGAGAAAAGGACCGGATGACAATCCGATATAAACTGCTGCTACATTTATTCCCAGTACCTTTCCCCGCTCGTGAACCGCTACCGCACTCACAAGAATGGCAGTACCTGTAGTAAATATAAAGGAGGAGCCGACTCCCTGAAAAAGTCGGAATATCATCAACCACACTCCGGAATCAGCAATTGCACAAAGGAGAGAGCCGAGCGAGAATATCCCGATTCCAATCTTAAAGAAGAGTGTCCTGCCGAAAATATCAGCAAGCTTGCCGACTGGGATTAAGAGAGTAGCAGTTGTAAGGAAATATGCAGTGGCAATCCAGCTAAGGAAAATAGCATTAAGCGAGAATTCTTTTCCGATAGTGGGAAGAGCTACGTTTATTGCCGACCCCATAAAGGCAGTCATAAATGCCGTCAGAGTAGTTATCCAGATTACGTAATTTTTAGGGATTCCGGGAGAAGAGTCTGGATGCATTGTCAGTTATACAATAACAGGAGAATTTCCTTGTATAGTTCATCAATTTCTTTGCTTGAGCCTGTATAATTATTCGCTATCAATGAAAACGAAATAAGTTTGCCTGCTTTATTTTTTATATAACCCGAAAAGGAACGGACACCGTGTATTGTTCCCGATTTAATTCTCGCATTCTTCTCAATTGGAGTACCTGTTCCAAATGTCTTAAAGCCTCCAAGATCCTGAGGATCTCCTGCCACCGGGAAAGAATTATAGTGAGATTCAAAAAGGTTTTGTTTTGTCATAAATGACAAAAATTTGGATATGGCCCCGGTCGTAATCATGTTAGTCCTTGAGAGTCCGCATCCGTCTTCAAGCCTTACACCGGCAATATCAATGCCGTTATTCTTCAGGAAATCTGTCATTACTTTTATCGACTCCTCCGTATTCTTTGCTCCGGAAGTTCTGTTCCCCAGGGCTAAAAGAAGCTGCTCCGTATAAAGGTTATTGCTCCTTTTATTCACAATATAGACAATCTCTTTTAATGTGGGGGAAATCACCCTCACAATTTCTTTCATAGTGGAGTAGTCCGGTTTTTCTAAGGATGTGAGCGTCACAGCATCGCCGAATACTTTAATCTCATTTTTAATCAGATAATTTTTCAGATAGTCTGCAAAGAACTGAGGAGGATTTGGAATCGAGCCGCTTATTGTAAAAGTATCGACCCCCGCAGGAACGGTTCCGCGCAAATAAGCAATCGTGGAATATGGAGCAGAATAGATATAACCGTTATCTCCCGAACCCGCCTTTCCTGTTGATACTCCGTTAACAAAATTCAAACCTACCGGTGATGGTGTTGTACCATAAATCCCTGTTGAATCCCCCTGATTAAGTCCCGGCTTGAAATGAAGCTCATAAGAATTCTCATTAATCGTGAGGGCGGAAGTCCCGGCACCGTAATAATTACCGATATCAATCCAGTGCCAGTAATCAGGAACGGGATTTCTTTCGTAAAGTAAATCGTCGGCAATAATTTTTCCGTTAATTCGTTTTATACCCATGTCAGCAATAGACTTGTAAATCTCTGTCATCAGATTGTCCAGGCTTTTAACTCCTTTGATCCTGTCTGAACCGAGAGTAGGATCTCCCGACCCGATTATATACAAATTTCCCTTAAGTATATCCCCCCTGATTATCTCCCCGTCAAGGTATATTTTTGTTTCGAATCTGAAGTTTTCGCCAAGCAGGCACATTGCGACGCCCGATGTTACAACTTTAAGATTTGATGCCGGGGCTAATCCTTTTTCGTTGTTTATTGCAACAATCTGCTTACCGGTCTCAGAAAACTCAGCGTATACTGAGAGAATCCCGTGTTTGAGTAGTTTACTGTTTGATTTATCAGAAACGAGTTGCTGGATTTTTTCCGTATTCTGGGGATATATAGAAACAGATAATAATATCAAAAGATAAACAACAAAAGACAAATAATATGAAGTTGAGATTATGCGTTTCATTTTATTCCCGGATTCTTAGTTTAGATATTCTTTTAATTTAATAATGTTGTCAATTTCACTCGGATCCTTGCCTCTGATAACAGCGAGATAGTAAGAAACCCAGTCAAACAGATATATAAGCTCAAGAAGCCTTAATTGAAAAGAATCCTGCCCGCCGGAAATTGTGATTGTCTCCACTCCCTGAGCCTCGATGATCTTTGATGTAAATTCAATTCTTATATTAATTTGCGGATGATAGCTCTTATCTGTAATGGTGACCAATTTAGCAGTAAGCTGATTATTATTCTGAGTCTCCCAACCGACTATCTCGTTATGATTTAATTCCGAATAAACATTATGAAAGGCGTGGACTTTTGAATTTTCGTTCAACTGGCACTTGAATCTGTTCCCGACAGAATCGTTATATCCTGAAACAGAATAGACAACCGGAATGAAACCCACAAGATTTTCAGCGAATTTAAGGGCGTAATTATTTTCCTGCGAATATTTTTCCCCTTTTAATTTCCAGTCTGCCAATATTTTTACGACGTTATCATTCTGATCAGATATTAAACCCAGCACATTAAACACTTTTAGAAGACTGAAAAAACTCAGCCCGAGAGCATATCGCGGCTGAAATCCCGGCTGGAGGTCAACAACCGGCAAATTGTTTTCTTTGGCAATTGCTCCGATTTTTCCGCCTGTGGTTAAGCAAACTATCTGACATTTACGCTTTAAGGCATCCAGCAGGACTTCAATAGTCTCCTCTGTATTTCCGGAATATGAAGAAATTACTACGAAAGTCTTTTCCGATGCGAACTTAGGAAGGGAATAGCCTCGATTGACAAAGAGCGGGTATTTGAGTTCTTCACGGATATAATTGTTCATCAAATCACCGCTAATAGCAGAGCCTCCCAATCCGCTGATTACTATGTCCCCGATTTTTTCTGTATTGATATTTATTAAGTCAATTTTGTTGTTCCATGCATATTCAATCTGGGCATAAGATTTTTTCATTACCTCAAATTGATTCTGAGGATCATATTTCTTTACCAGTTCGTTTATCATTTCATTCCTTTCGATATTAATACTTGAAATCGACCTCGTAAAACAGGGGGATTTCATCAAATAATATTACGGGTTCTCTCTATATTATTTTCGTGAAAATATTTTTCTATTTCTGCTGTTACTTCCTTCTCGGTGGACATTTTCAGGCAACGGGCAGCAAGCAGTTTTGCGCTTGAACAATTTATTGCCCTTATTGTTCTCTTTATTGAAGGAATAGCAGACGGGGAGACACTCATGCAATCTAATCCAAGACCGACCAGAATAGGAACCGCCAGTGTATCGGCAGCCATTTCACCGCAGATACTTATTGATACACCGCTCTTCTTTCCTTCAATGACAATATGCTGTAACGTCCTTAGAACTGCCGGATGGAATTCCTGATATAAATCAGATACAATATCGTTACCCCTGTCAACGGCCATGATAAACTGAATCAAATCATTTGTGCCGATACTGAGGAAATCAACATGCTCCCCGAATTCTTTTGCCATCACAGCTGCGGATGGAACTTCAACCATTATTCCAATTCTGATATTCTTATCGAAATGAACCCCTTTGTGTTTTAATTCTTTCATACACCCGGAGATAATCTCTTTAGTCTTTATAATCTCATCAACGGCCGAGACCATTGGAACCATAAATTGAATGTTTTTGTTGATGCTGGATCTGAGAACTGCTTTTATTTGTGTTTTTAGAAGGTCTTCGTTCGCAAGAAGGAAACGAATGCCCCGCAAACCGAGAAAAGGATTTGCTTCTTTCAGATTAAGCTGTTTGACTTTATCTCCACCGATATCAAAAGCGCGTATGGTAATCGACTCAGGATATATTCTGTTTGAGAGATTGGTGTATATTTTCGTCTGGGTTTCTTCATCCGGTATCTCCCCCATTTCTTCAATAATCTGTTCGGTTCTGACAAGTCCCACACCCTTTGCACCGTTGGTTATCGTTGTATCAATTTCCCCGGTAATGTCAACGTTCGCCATCAGCAGAATTTCTCTCCCGTCAAGAGTTATAGCCGGCTTATCCCTTAACTCCCTGAGACCTGCATCGATTTTATTGAGATGCTCTATTTTATGTCTGAAAAAATTGAGTTGCTCTTCTGTAGGATTGACAACCACGAGTCCGTGAAAACCGTCGACAATCAGCAGGTCTTCATCATTAATTTTTTGGCAACCGTCATGAGTTCCCACAACGGCAGGAAGATCAAGCGAACGGGCAATGATTGCCGCATGAGATGTTAGTCCTCCCCGGTCGGTAATATATGCCTTTGCGTTCGACTTCGTGAAAAGAATTGCATCCGCGGGAGTAAGGTTTTCTGAAACAACGATAGCATCAAGAACTATTTTTGAAGCCCATCTTTTTTTCTGGAGGTTCCTGATAATTCTGTTTTTAATATCCTCAATGTCCATTGCTCTTTCCTTAAGGTAAGATTCACTGGAGAGGATCATCAATTGCTGATATTTTGAAATTTCGTGATTAACTATATACTCCGGGAGACGTTTTTCTTTCTCTATTCTGGAAACAATATTAGAGATTAGGACGGGATCGTCAAGGATCATTAACTGAGCTTCAAAGATTGCCGCACGGACTTCGCCCATTTTATCTTTAGCAAAGTTAAATATTTTCAGCATCTCTTTTTTTGACTGCCGCAGGGCATCATTAAAATTGTTTACCGCTTCTTCAACATCCGGCACATAAGAATCTTTGATGCTTATGTTCTCTTTGCTATACTTAAAGGCATGACCGATTTCAAGACCCGGAGCTGCAGCCAGTCCGAATATTATATTATCGGATTGCTCGATTATTTTCTTTAATCCTTTCACAGTTCGTCAAATCCTCTTTTAATTAAATCTGAAATTTCATTGGACATTTCCACTTCATCAACCCCTTCGAATGAGAGGGCGAGTTCACTCCCCATCTCGGCTGCAAGAGTCATCACACCGATGATGCTCTTTCCGTCAATCTTAAATCCATCCTTAGAAATAAAAAACTGTGATTTATACTTCGATGCAATTTTTACGATTGTTGCCGCCGGCCGGGTATGAAGACCGGCTCTGTTTACAATTTTAGCTGTTACTTCTATCATTATTTAGCCCGCTTCAGTAAGCTGTTTACCAGCATTTTCAGAACTTCTTTTTCGTTTTGGTTGCAGATCACATTAAGGGAATTAATTGCAAGTTTTGAATATCTTTCAATTTCAGCCTGAGCAAGTTCAAGGACACCCAGATCTTCATAGATTTTACGGTATTTAGGGATCTGATAAGCTTTGATTCCTTTATTCTTTATAACTTTCTGAAGGTTCTTTTTATTCTGCCCCCTAGCTTTTTTAAGTGCATGAATAAATATGAATGTCTTTTTCCCTTCAATTAAATCTCCACCGATAATTTTACCAAAATCACCTTCATCCCCCATTATGTCAAGGAGGTCATCCTGAATCTGAAACGCAATTCCCAGGTATTTACCAAAATTGCCAAGACCTTTTATCTCAGCCTTTGATCCGCCGGCAATCTGAGCACCGATTTTACAACTCATCTCTGTCATTGCAGCGGTTTTCTTGGTGATCATATCTATATAACCCGCAATAGTTACATTTGATCTCAATTCAAATTCTTTATCAAGGCTCTGCCCTTCACATACACGAATAACGCAGTTATTGAAAGTTGAGATAATCTCTTTAGCGTTTGAATGAAGGTCTTTAAGGAGGAGTTCATAAGCAACAGCAAGCAGGCTGTCTCCCACAAGTATGGCTGTATTAACATCATACTTTTTGTGAACTGTAAGCAGTCCGCGTCTTTTATCGGCATTATCCATGATATCGTCATGGACAAGGGTAAAGTTATGCAGGATCTCAACAGCGGCCGCAGCGTTGTAACTCCCTGCGTAATCTCCCTTTACCGCCTTAGCGGAAAACAAAACAAGCATGGGGCGAAGTCTTTTTCCGGGATTATTCAGGATATAAGCTCCAGGATTGTACAATGATTTTGGTTCCCTCTTTGCAAGTGTATTCAAGAGTGTTTTATCAACACGGCTTTGCTGAACCTGGTATATCTTTTTGAAATATCTTTCTTTTATCAGCATAAATTCTTTCGTAAACATAATTTACTCCTGTTTAATTCTTTAAGTGATGATGAACCGGTCAGGAACATGATTTTTTTTACTCCCTGAAAGCGGTTATGAATTAGCGTGAAAACTCCCGGAACTCCTCCGTTAAAAAGTGCTTTCAGTACGGATCTTGCGGATGCAGTTAAATCAGCACCGAGAGCAAGGGCTTTTGCAATTTCAAATTCATTGTTGATTCCGCCTGAGGCAATAAGAGAAAACTTAAATTCCTTTTTCAATCGGCTGATTTTCCTTATACAATAGCTTGTTGGGAGACCCCAGTCCCAGAATGGTGCTGTGGTTTCATCGTTTTCATTATGATTTCTAAGAATCTCGACTCCAGCCCAGCTTGTACCCCCCGCTCCGGCGATATCAATTCCTTTAACCCCCAGATATAAAAGTTCTTCTGCTGCCTGCTTTGAAATTCCGGAGCCCACTTCTTTTACGATAACCGGGACAGAAAGCTCTTTCACTAAAATGTGCAGAGATTTTCGCAGGCCTGCGAATTTAGGTTCTCCTTCTTTTTGCATAAGTTCCTGGAGTGGGTTCAGATGCACAACCAAGGCATCGAGATCCGCAAGTTTTATTATTTCTTCGAGACGCGTAATTACTTTTATATCAAGGATCTGTGCGGCTCCTATATTGCCAAGAAGAGGAACGGAGGGAGCAGCATCTCTAATGCCGATAAGGATATCGTCAAACTTATTTGTGTCCAGAGCATAACGGAGACTTCCCAGCCCGAGGGGAATCACGAGAGACTCTGCTGCAGAGGCAAGTTTCAGATTAATATTATCAGCGTCAACAGTTCCTCCGGTCATACATGAGATAAGGAAGGGGTATGATATTTTTTTTGCGAGGAATTTTACTGAGAGATCGATTTTATCCATATCCACTTCTGTTGGGGCGTAGTGGATAAATTCATAATTCTCAAAACCGCTCGTTTTTTGCCTGAAAACTACTTTGTCGGTCAAACATAAATCAATATGTTCTTTTTTGCGGCTACTTATCTCTTCATTCATTCACACACTTGCATTTTTCTATTAATTATAAATGCAAAATATCAAATTATATCAATAATTAAAAATTAAAAAATGAGCCTGATGCACATTAGGAAAAAGGAATTAATGATTGTATTTTTCCATTAATAATTATTTGAGTTTGTAAAGAGGTTTAATTGGTAAGCAAATTCTTTGAGAGAATAGGACGTACTACGATTAACTTTTTCCGGGAAATTGGACAGGTCTTCATTTTACTGGGGGGAATTATGAAGAGCCTCCCGAAAATCGGAAAGAGCAGAAATCTTGTAATCTATCAAATGGAGCATATCGGAGTAAATTCACTGCCGCTGGTTCTAATTATCGCAACATTCACGGGAGCTGTTGCGGCATGGCAGGCGGCATATCAGTTAAAAGGTATTGCACCCATTTCGTTCCTGGGCGGGGCGACCAGCAGGGCGATAATTACTGAGCTGGGTCCGGTGTTGACGGGAATTGTTATTGCGGGAAGAGTAGGAGCATCGATAGCTGCGGAGCTAGGGACCATGAAGGTAACAGAACAGATTGACGCACTGGAAATTATGGCGATAAGCCCTGTAAGGTATTTAGCAATGCCCCGCTTCATGGCTTCTATTATAATGATGCCGCTAATCGTTATTTTTGCTAATGTTATTGCCATCATTGGCGCGTATGTTGTTTCAGACTTCTTCCTGGGTGTTTCCTATGCTGTCTTTTTTGAGTCTGTAAAGAGATATTTCAGTCTTTGGGATTTTGCGGCAGGACTGATTAAGACTATTTTCTTTGGCGGAGTTACCGCATTGCTGGGGTGTCATATTGGACTGAGAACCGAAGGGGGGGCTGAAGGGGTTGGCCAATCAACAATACGCTCTTTTGTGCTGTCAGCAGCATCGATTTTAATTCTGGATTACGTTCTCTGGATGTTGATTTTTTAATGAGTTTGGGCCGGGAACTATTGCAAATAATTCCTGAGCCCATTAAACTAATTCAATTCTATGATATATCCATCAGCTGATCAAAACCTGCGATCTTAAATACCTTTTTAACATTCGGCAGTGAGTTAACTACTTTCAGGTTAGTTGATCCGACTTCTTTAGCTACAATAGTGCATATTCTCAAAAAGTAGGAAGAGATATAATCCACACCGGTCATATCAAATACAACTTCTTTTTTGCAACCGCCAAGGATAGAAAGGATCTCGTTTTCTTTTCCGTTGCACTTTGCAGTGTCCAGTTTTGGTTCAAAAGTAAAAACTGATTTATCATCGATCTTGTTGAATTTATACATATTATCCTCGTTGTTAGAAATTTTTATCGAAAATTTTCTCGACTTTATCTGCCGTGACAGATTCATCGAAATAAAGTGATTTATCAAAGCTGTCAAATCTGCGGTTAATTCTCCTGCGGGTTATTCTCTGGATATTTAGCAGATGTTTTGCGGTTACATTATCAGTTGTAATGTTTTTGCCGCCAGTACCGCAGCCGAGAGTGAGGGAAGCAGACAGGGTATTGACTATGCAGCCAACAGCCCCCTGCGATGAAGGCATATTAACAACAATCCTACCTGCATTCATGACCATTGAGAATTGTTTTATCTTTTCCTCGTTATTCGAGAAGATGCTTGCAGTGTGCCCTACCCCACCGTGATAGTTAAGGTCTATGCAAATATTGACCGCACTATCGTAGTCTGCTGCTTCGTAGAAGGCAATAACGGGAGCGAGAATTTCATGGGAAATAGGATAGTTATCTCCAATTCCTTTAAGTTCGGCGATAAGCAGTCTGGCTGTTTCGGGAATTTTAATACCTGCAAGATCTGCAATAAATTTTACGGATTTTCCCATTATATCAGAGCTCATAACTTTTTTCTTTGAGTCGAAGACAACCGCAGAGACTTTTGCTGTTTCTTCTTCATTCATGAAATAACCCCCCTGAGCTGCAAATTCTATTTTCACTTGCTGAGATATTTCTTTTTCTACTACAATTGCCTGCTCGCTGGCACAAACGGTACCGTTGTCAAACAGCTTAGAGGACATAATTGACGAGACAGCATATTTAATATCTGCTGACTTTTCAATAAAGACAGGGACATTCCCCGCGCCGACTCCAAGGGCGGGAGTTCCTGAGCTATAGGCTGCGTTAACCAATCCGCCACCGCCGGTAGCGAGGATGAGGGCCATATCTTTATGAGCCATCAGCTGATGGGTCTCTTCTCGCGTACTTCCCGGAATCCACTGTATACAATTTTCAGGTGCATCTTCAGCAAGTGCTGCTTCATAGCAAATTCTTGCTGCTTCGATTGAGCAGTTAACTGCATTTGAATGGGGCCGAATTATAATAGGGTTCCTGCTCTTTAATGCAATAAGAATTTTGAACATCACCGTTGAAGTGGGATTTGTGACCGGTGTAATGGCAAAGATTGGTCCAAGCGGCTGAGCAATTTCAACGATTCCGGACTCGAAATCCTCAGAAATTATTCCAACTGTTTTGACATTTTTAATATCTTCATAAACTAATTGAGTGGCGATGACATTTTTGATTACTTTATCTTCAAAAACACCCATTTTTGTTTCATCAATTGCCATTTGAGCAAGCCTGACACGGTTGTTAAATCCGGCAGTATAAACGGCTTTTACAATTCTGTCTGTATGCTCCTGATCTAACTGGCTGAAGATTGCGGCTGCCTTTACGGCGTTATGCATTATAGTTTGAATAGATATACTATCCATTAAAGAACCCTCCTAAATAATATAATTTGCATGTTAAAAATAGCTGTTTCGGTCTCCATTTACAAGAATATAATTTCATTGATAAAATGAATGTTTTACCGTGAGCGAGAGGGGAAGAGGTGAATACCCGATGATTATCCGGTGGGCGTATTTGTACCGCATTTGTACCGTATTTGTACCGTATTTGTACCGTATTAGATATGAATTGGGGGGAGGTGCCGGTTAATTGTTTTTAGGGTGATAGGAGGGAGAAAATCAGAATTTACATCATATAGCAATACAGAAATTCATTACTTCCGGCATCCGGAATGAAAAAGCATAAAAAAAGCCGTCTCGATGAGACGGCTTTTCTGATTTACACAATTAAACTGCTTTTATTTTTGGAGGATCATTTTCTTTGAGACTGAGAAGCTGTTTGAGTTTAACTGATAAATGTAAACTCCGCTTGCAAGTCCTTTTGCATCAAAGCTGATCTTATATTTGCCCTGCTCAAGTTCTCCGTTGATTAGAGTTCGGACTTCCTGTCCTAAGATATTGAAAATTTTCAGGGTTACCATGGCTTTTACCGGAATTGCAAAGTTAATCATGGTTGTCGGGTTGAAAGGATTAGGATAGTTTTGACTTACGGAATATGTGGTCGGTAAATCGGAACCAATTTCTTTTACGGATACAAGAGGAGCGGTGTTTATATAAATTGCCCCGTCTGAAGTACCGGCAACAAGAGTGGCACCGGAAGCTTCTGTCTGACCGGAGTTAGAGTAGATTGAACTGACACCGAATCCGCTCATACCGAGAGATTCCCAGGTTAAGCCGGAGTTAGCTGAAGCGAATACGCCGGAATTCCAAGTGTTGACGAAGAGATTGTTTTGGTTATCAGCAGTGATGCTGTAGATAAAGTCACTTGTTAAACCATTATTCATTTCCAACCAGAAGTCGCCGCCGTTAGTAGTTCTGAAAACACCGCCACCGTATGTTCCGGCAAAGATGTTATCGTCAGAAACAACTTTAATAGTCCAGATGAAGTTATAAGGAGATTGGGTTCTAACCCAGTTACTACCTGCATCAACAGATTTGAATACGCCTGCGCCATAAGTGCCTGCGTAGATTTTATTCTGGCTGTCTACAGCAAGGGCATGAACAGCAAGTGCTGTCAAGCCTGTGTTGATCTGCATCCAGTTTGCTCCATTGTCTGTTGATTTCCAGATACCTGAATCCCATGTACCAGCATAAAGACTGCCGGAGTTATCAATCAGGAGGGCACGTGTGTCATGGCCTGAGAGAGCGGAGAGATTCCATGTTGCGCCGTTGTCTGCTGATTTATAGATGCCAAATTCTGTTCCGGCGAAGATGTCTCCGGAAGAGTTAACAACTATTGACCAGACAAAGCCAACGGACATGCCGGTGTTAATGGTAGTCCAGTTAAGCCCACCATCGTTTGAGCGGTAGATCTTACCACCCATAGTGCCGGCAAGTAAATTGTTCGCGTTATCTTTGGTTATTGTCCAGACCATCTGACCCTCAGCAAAGTTACCGGCGAGTTGCCAGTTACCTGAACCAACACCCGTACCACCTCCACCGGTTCCGTTTTCGCGAGGATTAATATTGATGGAAGCGAATGAGGAATTATTTGTTACAACAGGATCAAGAGGAGCAGAATTAATTACTTCCGCTACGTTGACGATATTAACATCAACCGGCACGTTACCGATGAAAGGAGCAATGTTGAACTGACCTTGTCCGGCTAAACTCTTGCATATCATCTGACCATTCTGCACACCGGTTACAAAGTTAACGTGTGCAAAAGGAGCGAGTATAGAACCGGTTACATCTATATTTTGGATTTTAATACTGGTTGCTTCGGGGAAGTTGAAGAGAACATTTCTCTTGTTAGTACCGGTTACAACAAGCCCGCCAGTCCATTGTGGAGAAGTTCCATAGATATTAACAACTACAACTGAACCGTTTGGAGCATTGATATGGAGGTTGTTTGCTAAGGTAAGGTCAGCACCGGAAACTTCGAAGACGTTGAGTACCGGGCTACTCCCACTACAATTGAGTGAACCCCATTCGAAAGTAACTGTACCATTTGGCTCATATTCACCCAACTGGGTAGAAAGAGAAGTCAAGTAAGCTTCTGCTTCATCGAAATGAATGAGATTAGCATCTTGTCTTTCCTCACCGTCAATAATAGAAGTTTGATTAATTGGTAAATTAGTTGAGTTGCCATATACAACATTACCGGAATAAATTGCACCGGTGCGGTAAGTTAAATTTCCACCAACAACGAGGACATCCTCTGTACCGTGAGAATTTGGATAAGAATATCCGACGCTGTAGTTCGCCAAATCAGCGCTTCCCCCGACAGCGACTTTACCTTCGGTATCAGATGAAGGCTGGAATAAATCGTCAATTACAAAGAGGTTATAATCTTTTGCTACTCCGAGATCAATTATTGATTCGTTAGCAAATGTAACGTTTACTTTTGCATAGATGGACATTGTCCGGCTTTGACCGTTGGGTAAGTCTCCTACAGTCCATACACCGTTATCTTTGTTATAAGAGCCGACGGAAACAGTTGGATCTTGTGAGAAGACTAAACCGGCAGGAAGAATATCGCTTACCTGAACGTTAGTTGCGTCTTTTGGGCCGTTGTTTTTAACTAATATAGAATATTTAATAATTTCATTATTCAGTGGAGTTGCGTTGTCAACTGTTTTGATAACTTCGATGTCTGCTTCATTAGGAGCCGGGGGGGCGCAAACAGTTGGATTCCAAGAGATAACTTTTGTTACAGCTGCATGAATTGGCGAACCTGCACAGTTGAGAATGTTGACCGAATATTCCAGTTCTACGAGCTCGTCTCCGGAGTTAATTCCGGGCCACATGGCTGTAATAACAAATTCAGTATTGCCTTCAATTAAGAAGCTATTATAATTATAGTCTGAACCGGTTCCGGGGTGTACGATTCTCCACGAAGTTTGAACTCTTGCTTTACCCGGGTTTGGAGTTAAATTGATATTAACAGTGACCGGGATTGCAACGGGGTCGTACTCACATATTGTTGTAATATCAGGACCCATTGTAGCTGACCAGTCAGTTGCGCAGGGTGCTTCAGTGGAATACAGACCGGCATCCCATGATAGGTCGTTAGTACCCCAGCTTAAATCTATACAGGTTGTTTTGCCATCTATAGGGTCTATATCGGAATCCGATTGATTATCACCTTGATCTTTTGGGCTGAACGCATAACCGGCAGGAAGCACCACTTTGATGTAATAGCTGCCCGCATCGAGATTGTCGAAGAGGTAATTGCCATTTGCATCTGTGATTTTTGTTGAAAGCAGTGTGTTTCCGCAATTATAGAGTTCGACGGTCATATTAGTAATACCAGCTTCGCCGGCATCTTGAATACCGTTTTTATTGACATCTAACCAGATTTTATCGCCAAGGGAGGAAGGAGTAAATCCGCAGGTAAGGGTACCATTGTTTACGGAGCCGTTATCGAAATTCTCATTAATTGCAGTTGCCATATCGTTAATTTGGGAATAAGTATAACCTGTTGCCGCACCACCGATAGCCTGATTGGCTATAGTGAGGAACTGGTTAACTGATTTGCCCTGGAATGTACCTGATTTAATGATTAAATCTCCCAGATTAGTAGAGTTTGAACCGATTTTTCCTGCTGCATCGTAATAAATATTCATGGTTAATGCAACCAGTTGACCGGCGAGAACACCTGCTGATGTTTCTTCGGGGTCTTCATAATCTTTAGTGAATTTGGATGATGTTCCGCCTGCAGGTAAAAAGTCTTTAACAGCATGTGCGGAAGTTAGAGTAAGAGTTTTGCCGACACCGACAACTACGCCGTTAGGGAATACTGCATCAAAATATAAATCTCTAATTTTTCCCGGGCCACTATTTGAAGGACCGCCCCAGCCTCCTTGAGTGAAGGTTGTAAAGCCATTTACATCGCAAGGGCCATTTGTAACATACCAGGTTATTGAAGAAGTCGCAGTTCTTGTAATCAATGTTGGAGTAACGAGAACTAATTTTTGGCATTCATCCGGAGTAACTGTATGAACAAAGCGATTACCGTTAGGGAGAACAGCACTCGCTGAGGCAGTAATTGTTACGTTTGCTGAACTTCCCTGGGTTAATGAAACTTCGGGGGTAAGACCATTTGCACCGGTTGCGGTGGAAGAACTGCTCAAAGTCCCGCTTGAAACGGAAAGAGAGACATTAATACCGGAGACTCCATTGCCCTCGTTATCAAGGACTAAAACTTTGAACTTAGCTGGCGCACCACTTGCAACGGATTGGGAAGCGGGAATAATTGATATTGTAAAAGGTGGAACTTCGTCTCCGCCATTTGCAACCGCTAAATCTCTAATTACAATGGCACGGGCTTTAATCTCAGCGGCCAATTGCGGGTTGTTTTTATGAGTGATCGTATTTAGATCGACGTTATCTGAGAAGTGCCAGATAGCGAGCTGAACTGCGGCCGCCTCTTTTTGGGGGGTTGATAATGAACTGCCGCCGAGTGGTTTATATGGATAAAAATTATTTGCGATGTAAGTAATTGCAGGGGAGGAGACATCGCTGTCCGTATACTCATGAGGCTGAGAGAGTTTATAAAACTTTGCATCGTGAAGGAGGTCTATGCAATAAAACTTAGACTCTACTCCGTTGATAGTTCCTTTTAAGATTCCGACCCAAAGAGATTTTGTATGACCCGGGTCAGATGGATCAGCAATTCGTAAATCACTATTACCATATTCTGTAGTAAGAAGTCTGCATATGGTTGTTCCTTCAATAGAAGGAGTTGAGAAGAAGTTATCGGGATATTTCACCTGGTTTGCAGAGGCGGAATCCGGAACTATGGCAAATGCAGAGTTCGCAAGCAATAATATTGCAGGAAGAATAAAAAGCCATCTGAAATTGAATATACGTATCATAGTTATCCTATATTGTATAATATTAAATTTTGATTAATTATAATCACAAAATAAAGCAAAAATCATACCATCGAATATATACCCCGAAACATGGAAAACAAGAGAAAAAAGAAGAAGCGTTGTCTCAAAATGAGACAAACGGAAATAAACGTCTCAAAATGAGACACCGAAAGAATAAGGGAGAAAGTAAATGGCGGCTTTTAAACCGCTATTTACTAAATCGTTTATCTTTCTAAACTCCTCCCCTCATCTACTTATAAACTATTTCGGTCCCACCATATTCTCCGGACGGACATAATCATCAAACTGCTCTTCGGTAAGCAAGCCGAGCTCAACTGTAGTCTGCTTAAGGGTCTTATTTTCCTTATGAGCTTTTTTAGCTACTTTTGCAGCATTGTCATAACCGATATGCGGATTCAAGGCGGTAACGAGCATAAGGGAGTTTTCAAGATGCCTTTTTATGTTAATGAGGTTTGCTTCAATTCCTATGACGCAATGATCGGTGAAGCTTACTGAGGCTTCTGAGATCAATTTGACCGACTGGAGAACGTTATAAATTATCACCGGCTTAAAGACGTTGAGTTCAAAATTCCCCATAGCCCCGCCGAAGTTAACCGAAACATCATTTCCAAATACCTGAGCGCAGACCATTGTCATGGCTTCGGACTGAGTCGGGTTTACTTTGCCCGGCATAATTGAACTTCCGGGTTCATTCTCGGGAAGGTTGAGTTCTGCAAGACCGCAGCGGGGACCTGAACCAAGCCAGCGGATATCGTTTGCAATTTTCATTAGAGAAGCAGCAAGTGTTTTAAGGGCACCATGGAATTCAACCATGGCATCATGTGTACCCAGAGCCTCGAATTTATTGGGGGCGGTGATGATCTTCTTTCCTGTGAGTTCAGCAATTTTAGCGGCTACTTTTACCGCGAAATCTTTATGAGTATTCAATCCGGTGCCGACAGCAGTCCCCCCCAGAGCTATCTCGTATAAATGCGGGAGTGCGTTGTTGATTCTTACAAGCCCGTTCTCAAGCATCTGGACATAACCGGAAAATTCCTGCTCAAGCGTGAGAGGAACCGCATCCATAAGGTGAGTCCTTCCGATTTTAATTATTCCTTTGAACTCAGCGGACTTGACTTTGAGAGCATCTTTTAATTTGGTGATGGAGGGGATAAGATTGCGGTGAATCTCCTCAACTGCCGCGATATGCATTGCGGCTGGGAATGTGTCGTTTGAGGATTGCGCCTTGTTAACATCGTCATTGGGGTGAATTGGTTTTTTGGATCCCATAACTCCGCCGGCAAGTTCTATCGCCCGGTTTGATATAACTTCGTTTACGTTCATATTTGTCTGAGTGCCGCTTCCTGTCTGCCAGATGACGAGGGGGAAATGGTCATTAAGCGAACCCGCTATTACTTCATCGGCAGCTTTGACGATAAGGTCGCATTTATCTGCAGGGAGAATGCCGAGTTCATTGTTGGTAAGCGCAGCGGCTTTTTTAAGGATGCCAAATGCGCGGATAAGCTCAGGCGGCATTTTCTCACCGCCGATTTTGAAATTCATCAGACTGCGGGCAGTTTGTGCACCGTAGTATTTGTCGGAAGGGACATTAATCTCCCCCATGGTATCAGATTCAACACGGTAATCCATAGCTTAAAAACTCCTTATATGTTATTAAATAAAAGAGAAAACGGACAAATTTATTTTAGTTATGCAAATGAAATATACAAATAAAAGTGAAGAAAAAAAAGCTGGGAATTAAAAGTAGGAGGTAGAAAAAAGGAGGCACTTTGGGGGCACTTTAAGCATAAAATGTCAGTTTTTATCTGCTTTTTGTCATAGCCATAAACCCCTCAACAAATAAACTCATAAACTCATAAACCTTTCCCCCCTTTATAACTTGACAAACTCATAAACTTCTTGTCAAAATCGATTCTTTTGCCTATATTTGATAGTTATTTATAAAAAATTTTAACTTTTTCAGGAGCTTATTAATGTTAGGGCAGAAGAAGAAATTCTCAAGAAAAGAAATAAAAGAAGATAAGTTAGTTGGTTTCTATTATAATGCATTGGCCTTTATTGAAGAGCAGAAGAGGAACTTATTAATCGGCGCAGGCGCAATTGTTCTGGTAATATTTGCCTGGTTCTTATATTCCGAAGGAAAGACCTCGGACAACGAAAAAGCAAATATTGAACTTTCAAAAATACTCCCTCTCTATGAGCAGGGTGCCTACCTCGAAGCCATTGAAGGAAGAGCCGGAACACCGGTTATCGGGCTGAAAAAACTTGTTGATGAATACGGCAGCACAAATAATGGTGAAACTGCAAAGATTTATCTTGCAAACTCCTATTTCTTTATGGGTAAAATTGACGAAGCTCTCAAATTCTATGAAGATTACAGCGGCAGCAGCGAAGTCTTCCAGGCCAGCGCATTTGCAGGAATTGCATCATGCTACGAAGCAAAGAATAATCCTGAAGAAGCTGCGGATTACTATCAGAAGGCCGCCTCTGTATCTAAAGAGAACGTGCTTAATCCCCAGTATTTATTATTTGCAGGGACTAACCTGATTGAATCCGGGAAAAAAGAAGAAGCCGGTGAAATACTAAAAAAATTAAAGAAAGATTATACTACATCCCCTTATTTGAGGGAAGTGGATAAATACCTGGCTCAGACGGAATAGATTTTATATCTGGATTAACCGGCTAAGAAGCATTCTTACCGGATGTGACTATTTTTTAATAATTGTTTCTTTCCTTTAGCAGGTTATTTTTCGTGATAAATTGAGTAAAGGCGGAATATTTACGATAGAAAATGATGCAATTACAGTGTGCCTATTGTCACAGTACATTTTTTTATTGTAAATATTTCTCTATATTTAGTTAGTGTTTTTTTTGATGTGAATAAATGTTAGGTTTTGTGAAGTCAGAGAACGAAAAAGAGAACGATCTATCTTACGAAATCCATAAGGATAGAAAAAGAAGATTAAGAATCACTTATTTTATTTTGGGCATTTTAGGCTTAGGCCTGCTTTACTTAATGTTATACCTTTTAGGTAATCAAAGTTTTTAATCCCACTTTTCAGGCGGAATCTCCCTTCTGCATAAACTCATAAATTAATCAACTTGTAAACTAATAACCTTATGTCAACAGTATACATCGAGACCTACGGATGCCAGATGAACGTTGCTGATACCGAGATTGTGATGGGGATCCTGTCCCAAAGCGGATATGAACCGGCTGAGACTGCGGATACTGCGGATGTTATTTTGTTGAATACCTGCAGCGTTCGTGAAAATGCAGAGCAAAGGATCTACGGCAGGCTCGGTAATCTTAAAAAGTTAAAACAGCAAAAACCTGCGTTAGTGCTTGGCATTCTCGGATGTATGGCGGAGAGATTAAGAAAAGATTTAATAGAAGAGAAAAAGGCCGTTGACATTGTTGTGGGACCGGATGAATACCGTCGGCTGCCTGAATTTATTGACCATGCTTTCGGAGGAGAAAAAGGAATTGGCGTAAGGCTTTCCAGGACAGAAACTTATGAAGATATTGCACCATTCCGCGAAGACGGACATCAGGCCTGGATTTCTGTAATGAGAGGTTGTAATAAGTTCTGTTCATTCTGTGTTGTCCCCTTTACCCGCGGACGGGAAAGAAGCCGTTCACTTTCATCAATTGTCATGGAATTAACCGGCTTATCCGCGAAAGGATTCCGCGAGGTCACACTGCTTGGGCAGAATGTAAACTCCTATAACGATAACGGTAATGATTTTGCAGATCTGCTTGCGGCGGCAGCGAGAGTTGACAGAAAAATCAGAATCAGGTTTACGACATCGCACCCGCAAGATCTTTCGGATAAACTGCTCTATACAATTGCGGAACATGAAAATATCTGCAACTATATCCATCTCCCTGTTCAGTCCGGATCAAACAGGATTCTGGGACTTATGAACCGGACTTATACGATTGAGCATTATTTAACCCTGATCGGGAAAGCAAGAAAAATAATTCCGGGAATAAGTTTCTCAACTGATATCATAGCCGGTTTCCCCACCGAGACGATAGACGATCATATTCAAACACTCGAAGTCATGAAGCAGGTAAGATATGACGGGGCATTTATGTTCAAGTACTCTCCGCGCGAGGGGACAAAAGCATATAAAATGGAGGACGACGTTGATGAGGAAACAAAACTGAAACGCCTTAATGATATAATTACGCTTCAGCAGTCGGTATCTAAGGAAATAAATCAGGAACTGGTTGGAAAAGAAGAGATTGTTTTGATAGAAGGGCCAAGTAAAAAATCAGATAAATATTTTTCGGGTAGGACGGCTACAAATAAGGTAGTGGTTTTCCCTGCAGCAGATGGATCAAAAATCGGTGACTATGTGAATGTGAGGATTAACAGGGTTACATCTGCAACGCTGATTGGAGAGATAGTTGGGAATAAACTCATCCCCTCATGAGGCGTTCGAAGCCTCATCCCGGCTTGTCGGTATAAACAAATCAACTTCTCCACTAATCAACCCATAAACATCTCAACTTACAAACCTCCCCCTCTTTACGAACTTTATAACTTTATAACTATCTTTACTAATCCACCCCTCAACTCCTAAACTTTTCCCCTACTTCTTAAACACCTAAATTATAAATAGCTGGTCGATATTTTGGCTTAGGAATTATTTTTTTATTTTTCTTTGCAGATTCCAGCCATGCTTCTTTAGCCTCAAGTACATTTTTTAGAGCTTCATCAGGAGTTCCGCCGAAAGCTGAGCAATACTTTAAATCAGGTATATCTGCAATATAGCCACCATCTTCCTCGCTGTATAAAATATTTATATGATAATCACTCATTTGTTTTTTCCAATCTTAAATTATTATTCTCTACCACAGCCAAAAATTGTTTGATTTGATATGGTTTAACTTTTCCGTTTACATTTTGTATATTGATAAGTTCAGGAGCGTTCTTATTTTTAAATATATGGTGACTTCCTTTGATTCTATCTAAATAAAATCCGAAAGCATTTAAAAGTTTGACAAAATCTATAAAAGTTACATTTTTACTTCCGGATAATACTTTTAGATATAATTTCTCGTCTCTCATATACTTAGACAATTAGGAATATTTTGAATATTTAGCACTATGATACTAACAATGTTTTCTTTCATATACAACACACAAGGAGTTTCCTCTTTTCTTCCCTCCCCCTCTTTACGAACTTTATAACTTTATAACTTTACAACTATCTTCTTCCCCCCCAGTTGATACTCCGGAATAATCTTCATAAAATAAGTCTGAATCTCTTTGAGTGACATGGAATACCCCGCCTCCTCAATAAGCCCTATCCAGTTATCCAAATCCGGGTGGACAAATTCGCTGGCGTTTTTAGCTATGGTTATTTTGGAATGAGATGTTTTAGAATATTCCTCTCCTTCATTATATAATTCCTCGTAAAGTTTTTCCCCGGGGCGCAGTCCGGTAAACTGTATCTGAATATCACTCCCCTCCTGCAGACCGGCTAAGCGAATCATATCGCGGGCAAGGTCAATTATCTTTATCGGCTCCCCCATATCGAGGAGAAAAATCTCCCCCCCTTTAACGATAGAAAAACTTTCAAGCACTAGCCGGACAGCCTCCGGTATCGTCATAAAATATCTTTTAATATCCGGATGAGTGAGAGTGATAGGCCCCCCCTGCTTTAGCTGACGCTGAAATGTCCTGACAACACTCCCTCTGCTCCCTAAAACATTTCCAAATCTTACGGCAGAAAACTTAAGGCCATACTCACGGGCTGCTTTAAGAGTAATCATCTCGGCAACGCGTTTGCTCGCCCCCATTATACTTGTCGGGTTAACAGCTTTATCGGTTGAAATAAGAACAAATTTTTCAATGTCGTGTTCGACACTAAGACTGACAAGATTTTTTGTGCCAAGAACATTGTTTAGGATAGCTTCCTGTGGATTTGCTTCCATCAGCGGGACATGTTTATGAGCAGCAGCATGGAAAACAACAGTTGGCTTGTATTGAGTAAATATTTCTGACAGGCTTTTAATATTTGTGATGTCAGCAATTTTAGAAATAATTTCTGTTTTATTGGATTCATAGACCTGCTGACGGCTGACACGCAGATTCATTTCCTGCTCAATATCGAAGATCGAATTCTCGCCATGTCCCAGAAGTATCAATTTATCGGGTAAACCGGTTAAAATCTGACGGCAAAGTTCGCTTCCGATTGAACCGCCTGCCCCGGTAACTAAAACAACTTTCTCCTTAAGCAACTCGCGGATTTTTTCAAGATCAATTTCAACCTCTTCGCGTCTTAATAAATCCTCAATTTTAATATTCCTGAGTTTATTGATACTAACTCTACCGCCTATTAAATCGGAAATACCAGGAACCGTCAGGATTTCAACTCCCAAATCTTCACACTGGAAACTAAGATCCCTGAGAACCGAACCGGGTGCGGTCGGCATGGCAAATATTAACTTTTTTACATTCTCCGCAAGAATTATTTTTACTAACTCTTTACGGGTTCCAAGTACCGTCAGGTTTCTTATTTTTAGTCCAAGTTTTCTTATATCATCATCCAGAAAACCTACCGGCACCATTTGCAAGCGGGGATTTTTCTGGATCTCGGAAACCACCTGAATACCAGCTTCACCGGCACCCACAATCAGCACCTTAACACCATCACCATTACTCATCGTGCGTTCACTGGCGCGCTGAAATAACCGGATGCTAAACCGTATTGAGGCTACGAAAAACATTGTTAAAATTCCATCCAGTAAGGGGATGGAATACGGGACCGCTTCCTTAAAAGGGGAAGTAAATGTACGTATTATTAAAACCGCAATAATTTGTATGGAGACAACCAGCACCCCGACAAACAATAAATGAGCAAGTTCATCGATGCTTGCCATATTCCACATGCGGCGATAGATACCTGAATTAAAGAACAGGACAAATTTTATTAGCATGAAGAGAAGGGTAATTATCGCAATATCAAAAAGATTTTGCGAAACAAAACTTGTTCCGTCAAACCGTATGGAGAATGCAAGCAACGGCGACACTAAAAATATAAAGAAATCGAACAGGGCAAAGTGACTATTCCTGAAAGTCTGTGCGATTTTAAGAGCTATTTTATATGGCAAAACTTAATACCGGATATTGAAAAAATTTGTTAAAAAAACCGACCTAAAAATACTATATTTTTTGAATTATTTGAATCACATAATTACTGACTTTTGAGCCTCAAAATCCCCCTAATCACCTAATAAACTAATCAACTAATCACCCTTCCCCCTTTATAACTTTACGAACTTTACAACTTTATAACTTGATAGACTTTACGAACTTTATAACTATCTTTCTTAATTATTAATTAAAAATCCTTCCCCAGCACTGTACAAAAAATAATTTTTAAATCAATCTGAAAACTATGATTATTCAGATACATTTTATTTAAGTATAACTTCTGAGGCAAAATCTCATTAATATACTTCAGTTCCTTATCGGGATAATCATATAATAATTCATTTTCATTTCTGAATTTTAGTGATGCAAAATCAGTTATACCGGGTCTGATTCCGAGTACCTGAGTATACTCCTCCTTGAAAATCAAAACGTACTTTTCCACCTCGGGCCGCGGCCCCACAAGACTCATGTCCCCCCGTAGAACATTAATCAGTTGCGGCAATTCATCCAATTTATATTTCCGCAGGAAGTGACCAATCGGGGTTATTCTCGGATCATCCGTGCTGGTTATCGCCAATCCCTTTGACGGAGCATTGGGAAACATTGACCGGAATTTATATAACTTGAATTTCTCGAACCCTTTACCGATTCTCTCCTGAGTGAAAATAACTCCCCCTGGAGAACTCAGCATAATAATCATCCCTATGAGTAAGAAAAGAGGAGAAAGCAGAATAAGGCCCGCCAATGAGGCAAGAAAATCAAATACCCTTTTCATCCGGTCTCTGTATAAATTACCTTGCATACTCAAGCACCTTCTCTGTCACATAACCCACTTGTTCATCACTCATTGCGGGGAATATGGGTAATGATAAACTCTTTTCAAACGCTTTATTTGCGACCGGATAATCGTCATAATTATACGAATACCTTTTTTTATAATAAGGATGTATGTGAACCGGGATAAAATGAACGGACGCCGTGATTCCTGAATCTTTCAATAAATTAATAAGTTCGTTACGGTTATTTACTTTAATTACGTAGAGGTGATTACTTGAAACTCTGTCATCCTTTTGCACAAGGGTTTCAATTTTGCCCTTAAAAGCCTCATCATATCTGGCAGCAACACTCTTCCTTTTTTCGTGCATAAAATCAATTTTTTCCAGTTGAGCCAGCCCCAGCGCAGCATTAATATCTGTAGTGTTATATTTATGTCCGTTATCTACCACCTCATAATACCAGTTACCCTTTGCGGAATATCTGTCCCAGGCATCACGGTTAATCCCATGCAAGCGGTTTATCTTCATTGACCTGAAATAATTCTCATTCTCCGTTGTTGCCATTCCCCCTTCGCCCGTTGCCACTGTTTTAGTCGCATAAAAACTAAAGCAGGTAATATCGCTCAAATTTCCGACCTTAATCCCTTTATAATTGCCCGGAAGACAATGAGCCGCATCTTCAATAACCTTCAAATTATTTTGCTTTGCGATAGAATTAATCTCATCCATATCACAAATCTGCCCGCCGAAATGAACCGGAATAATTGCCCTGGTTTTTGGAGTAATTAATTGATTAATTTTTTTTGCATCAATATTATGAGTATCATAATCGATATCGCATAATACCGGAACCGCATTAAAATAAGTAATAACTTCAGCCGTTGCAATAAACGTTGTAGTAGGGATGATAACCTCATCATTTTTCTTTAAGCCAATCGCTTTAAGCGCCAGATGTAAAGCTGCAGTAGCCGAGTTCATGGAAACGGCATATTTAGCTCCGCAATACTCACGGAATTTTTCCTCAAACTGCAAAGTTTTCGGACCCATAGTAATCCAGCCCGAATCAATAGCTTCCGCCACCAGTTCTTTCTCTCTTTCCGTAGTATATGCTCTATGAAAAGGAACTTCCATTCAAACCTCAAAAATTCTTAACATTTGTCTCTTTTTTCTATTCACTTAAAAACTCATCAACTATTCCTCTATTCCACTGTTCCACTGTTTCCCCTCTTTATAACTTGATAAATCCGTCAGTAGACGGATCCGTCCACTGACGGACTTTACGAACTTTACAACTTCTTAACTAATCAACCCCTCACTTGTCCCGCCTGGGCGGGAACAAAAATCAATTGTTTCTAATCTTTTTTTCATAATAAAAAATAATTAATTCATTAAATATACTCATAAACCACTCAACCAATCAACCCATAAACTCCTCAACTTAATTAACAAATCGACACCTCAACAAAAATCAATCTTATCAACTCATAAACTTTTTTTAATATCCTTTTGGAAAACAAATTAATTTTTTTTAGATTTCAATATGATTTTTTCTTAAACATATTAAATTATTAAAATAGGAGGTTAATGTGAAAAAGCACAATCTGTTTTTTCTCATTGGTTTTGTATTTTTTCTAAATATTACAGCAATTGGGCAGCTCTCCCTTTCCGGAACCGGCCCAATAAGCGAGGACTTCAATTCAATGGGCACATCTGCTACTGCAAGTCTCCCCAGTGGATTTAGAATTACTACTGGGACTTCATATTTCTCTGCAGTTACAACAACGACTTATACTTATGGTACTAATGGGTGGCCAATGGTAACTGGCAACTCTCCGGGAGGACGAATAAACTGGGCTAACGGTTTTTATGGTTCTGCAACAGATAGAGCATTAGGTTTCTTAATCGAATCGAATTATTCTTCTTCTGCATCAGTAATGCTTGAACTACAAAACAACACATCTGAAACTATAACACAATTCTTTATTTCCTGGAATTATGAAAAATACAGAAGCGGAATACAGGCCACTAACTGGATTTTCTATACAGGATCTACGGGTTCGAACTGGACACAAAACTCAGATGGAAATTTCTCCTATCCTGCTGATGAGAATTACACTTCTGTTTTTGATCCCCCTTTATCAGTTCAAAAGAGTGTAGGAGTATCAGGCTTATCAATCTCACCAGGGTCAAAATTTTATCTCAGATGGTATTGTGTGGCATCATCGATTGATCATGCACAAGGTCTTGGCATTGACGATATTTCCATTTCCGATTTTAATACAATTAGCGCTGAGCACTCCCAAACTGTTTCCGGTACCGGATTAATTAATTTTAATGGTGAAGCTACCGGAGTTTCGATGAATGTCGGATCAATTTCCGGATCGGGAAATGTTTCTGTTCAAAGACATAACTCCGCCCCCTTGAATGCCTCTTCCATTCCTCTTCCGAATATCAGTCAATACAGATGGATAATAACCGCTGATGCAGGAATTACAAATATCAACACCCAATTAAGATTCTATCTCTCGGACATTCCGAATCATGGCATCTCTGAAGGAGCAAGTGATATTAAATTATACAAACGTCCAACTCCCGGTAGCGGAGCTTTTTCTGAATTTGGAACTTTAACTTATAACAACATGGGGGACGGACAAACAAACGATTATCTCTCTATGGATGGAATAACAAGCTTCAGTGAATTTGTTTTCGCAAGCCAAACTCAGCCAATGCCTGTCGAACTGACCTCATTCACATCTAAAATAATCGACAGCAACGTGATATTAAACTGGTCAACAGCTACAGAGATTAATAACTACGGATTTGAAATCGAACGTGCCTTTGTACAGACTCTCCATGGCGCGTCTCAGTCATGGCAAAAAATCGGATTCATTCCTGGTGCAGGTAACAGCAACTCCCCAAAAGAATATACATTTACTGATCTCCTGAATCTTAATCTCGCTCTCAACCTTGAAATCCTTTACCGCCTGAGACAAATCGATAACAATGGCAATTTTGAATATTCCAAAGTTCTGGAAATCTCCCCGAACCTTAGACCTTCGACATTTGATCTTCGACAGAATTATCCCAATCCATTTAATCCTTCTACCGTAATCAGCTATCAGTTACCCGAAAGCGGTCATTTATCATTAAAACTTTTCGATATTCTCGGCAATGAAGTGGCGGAACTGGTGAGCGGATATCATGAAGCCGGATACTATGAATATAAACTCTCAACTGAAAACTATAATCTTTCATGTGGGATCTATTATTACACATTAGAATCCGGGAACTACTTCGCAACAAAAAAAATGCTCCTCATGAAATAAAATTAATATACGCAGTACAAACAAAAAAGGAGCAGAAATCTTCTGCTCCTTCCATTTTTCCCACCCTCTAAACTATTTTCTGTCCTCTGTCTTCTGATTCCCTTATCCTCTATCTCAACCTTTTCCTTTTTTCCTCATCAACTAATAAACTCATGAGGCGTTCAAAGCCTCATCCCGGTTTTTCGGGATCAACTAATAAACTTCTCAACTAATTTACCCGCTATCCTTTCCGCCGCATGTCCATCCCACAAATCCGGAATACGCCCAACCTTTTTTTCGCCATTCAGAACTTTTATCGCCGCTTCGTATGCCGCTTGCAAATCATCCCCCAGCAATTGATTAGTCCCAATCTCCACAGTGACAGGCCGTTCAGTACTATTCCTTAAAGTAATACACTGCACCTGCAAATAAGTAGTCTCCTCCTGAATACCCCCGCTGTCAGTCATAACCAGTTCAGCATTCTTAATTAACCTAATAAAATCAATATAACCTATTGGATGAGTAATTATCAAATTCGGATGAGCATCCTTTAACAACCCGAAATCATGCAAGTTCTTTTTAGTTCTGGGATGTACAGGAAAAACAACCCTCCTCAATTTTGCCAGGTCATTCAAAATCGAAATTAATTTTGCTAACTGTTCCCTGTTATCCACATTAGAAGGTCTATGAAGCGTCACCAGAACATACTTCCCACTCAACTCCTCTACCTTTTCCTCTTCCTTCCCCTTTTCCTCTCCCTCCACCTTAGGCAAATAACTCACCAGGCTGTCAATCATACAGTTTCCCACAAAAAACACCTTCTCCTCCGGCACCCCTTCCCTCTTAAGATTCTCCATTCCGCTCTTTTCAGTAACAAAAAGATAATCGGAGATAGAGTCCGTCAATAGTCTGTTAATCTCCTCCGGCATAGTCCTGTCAAAACTTCGTAAGCCTGCTTCAACATGTGCAGTCTTGATATGCAGTTTTGCGGCTGTTAATGTACACGCAATAGTAGAATTAACATCCCCGACCACTATAACCAAATCCGGTTTCTCCTGAATTAAAATCTTTTCGAAATGGATCATTATTTTAGCAGTTTGCTCTGCATGAGATCCGCTCCCCACACCGAGATAAAAATCAGGGATAGGAAGTTCAAGGTCTTCAAAGAAGACTTTAGACATCTTTTCATCGTAATGCTGACCAGTATGACAAATCAGATGATTGACAATTCCCTTAAATTCGGGCTGATTAAATGCTTTATGAATCGGAGCCACCTTCATAAAATTCGGGCGTGCCCCCACAACAGATAATATTTTCAACATATTTTTCCCAATAAACTCATCAACTAATAAATCCGTCAGTGGACGGATCCGTTAACTAACGGACTCATCAACGGATCCTTTTTTCGCTTTATTTGCATAGTATTCTATTTTGCTATCTTTCACAGATGCGGCCAATTTTTTTCTTTTCTCTTCTATGATTCTTTTAAGAATAATTTCAGAAACCATAAGTTGGTCATCCCATGGCAGCCTGGAAAAAGATTCTAAATAATCATTAATCCTATTTGAAGTTTCCATACCTATCCTTTAAATAAATATTACATTAACAAATGAAGTCATCGACGACATCTTGAGCCCGTGATGAAATCTTGAGCCCGTGATGAAATCTTGAGCCCGTGGCGAAATCCCGCTTACGGGACAGGCTCCCGGGACAGGACTGGGCGGGATAAACCCCTCAACTTATGAGGCATTCTAAGCCTCATCCCGGCTTGCCGGGATAAACCAATCAACTATTCCATCATTCCACTTTTCCTCTGTCCCTCCGTCTACCGCCTATTATTCGAATTCTGATGCCGGTATATTGGACTGGCGAATGATTGATCTCAGAGTTCCTCTTTTAATCACCTTATGATTCGGTACAGGAACAGTGATAGTTGATCCCGGAATCTTTTTTTGCATTATGATATGACTACCTCGCTGCCTTACATTAACAAAACTATATCGGGATAGAATTGCGCATACTTCTTGTGCGGACAAGATACGCGACTTACCCAACACTCACCTCGAGGCGTGTAATAAAAACCTCATCATAAAGCCGCTCCCGGATTTCTTCTTTAGAAGCAGTTTCAAAAAACAACTCAATTGCCTCCTTAAGATTCTTGCGGGCTTCTTCAACACTACAGCCCTGACTGGCAATATCTAATTCAGGGCAAAGAGCAACATAGGAATCGTCTTCCCGCTCAATAATTGCAGTAAATTGCTTAACATTTTCCAATTTTAGTACCTTTTAATTTCTCAAAATCAATTTAAATATAAAAAAAATATATAAATTTCACAAGTAGAGAAAACCTGTCATCGGATTCCTCTTTTTCCTCTTTTTCCTCTTTTCCTCTTTACCTGCTATGTTAAAATCCAATAGCAAAAATAAGGGACATCCTTTTTTTATTTATTATTATTTAAAATCTTTAAGTTACATAATTGCTACCGCACTTACACTTTTTCTCAGTTTTCTCAATAA